>OGDN01000018.1_pt1 | contig 290007 bp, 260 predicted proteins | sample 1570271 | NCBI WGS metagenome assembly OGDN01 (sample SAMEA4384481, study PRJEB24528) | human gut metagenome | reverse complement strand
ATATTGCAAAGCCTATCCACACTATCGGCATATATTGCTCCATAGGGCTGTCACCCTCCTTTTCGCATAATTTTAACACAATATTATACATTAGTCAAACTATTTTATTGCTATTTCATGCGATAGCTGATTATTTTGTATCTATATTCCGTTTTATCCTTCCGATTTAATGTAAAAAGTGCATAAAAACACCGACAAGTATTAGCATAGAGCGCCATTACTTGTCGGTAATAATTTTAATATCACATTCCTTGTTCAAAAATATAGAGGTACAAATCTTCAAGGGTTGGGTTTGCAATTGTTATTTTATGATTTTCAGGGGGATTATCTGTTACTAATCTTACTACGATTTTATCATCATTATGACAGAGATTTGAAACTCGGTAATTATCCTGAAAATATTTTAATTCTTCTTTTTCGATTTCCGTCTCAACTACCTTATTTGCAATTTCATTTACAAGATTTTGGCAGGTATCGTGTGACACAAGTTTTCCCTGCTTTAGAAGTATAATGTCTTTAGCAATGAACTCGATATCGGACACAACATGAGTAGAAATGAGCACGATTTTATCTTCTGCAATTTCACTTATAAAATTGCGGATACGAATTCTCTCTTTTGGGTCAAGGCCCGCAGTCGGTTCATCAAGTATCAAAATTTTTGGGTCATTCAAAAGTGCCTGAGCGATCAAGGCTCTTTGTTTCATACCTCCAGAAAATCCGCCGAGTTTTTTATGTGCCGCATTAGTGAGATTTACCGTATCAAGAAGTGAGGTTATTTTTTCCTTAGCCTCCTTCTTTTTTAATCCCTTTAATGCCGCCATATACCACAAAAATCGGTTAAGAGTAAAATCATCATACAGACCTTGTTGCTGTGGCATATAACCGAGAACGCTCCGATAATTTTTACCTAATTTTTTAATATTTTCTCCGTTATACAACACTTCACCTTTATCTGAATTCAGATTATCGGTAATGATATTCATAAGTGTTGATTTACCTGCACCGTTAGGACCGAGAAGTCCGTACACACCCGGAGTAAGCGTAACGGTAAAATCATCAAGAGCCTTTACCGCTCCTTTTTTGTAGACTTTGGTAATACCTTTAACCTCAAGCTTTGGCATTTATTCGCCTCCATATTCTTGTTTCGGTAAACTTAAATTTAGAAATTTCAAGTGCGACAATTGCAATAAAAATACTCAGCAAGCAAACTATAGCAACAACTACACTATGATAATTTACAACCCAATAACCTATTCTTGCATTTTCAATTGAATACAAAGCAAGCCACGGTATTATAATTAAAACAGTTGAAATTACCATCGTAAACATATTGTTGCGAGTAAAAATCGAAACCACTGTAATAATAAATGTTATTGCCGTTGCAAGCAAAAAGTAACATATCAGATTAACAACTACCGCATTTATCACACTAAAAGGTGTTATTTGAACATTTTCAAACATACATACTAATGGGGTATTCAAACTATTCACACCGTATGTATTTATAAATCTCACAAAATACGGCATATACAGCGATATAAACGCTATTAACAAATAAGTAAACTGTACTGTAATTTTTCTGTGAAATAGTTTTGTTTTGCCGTTCTTAGTAGGACGGATAAGGTTGATCATTCCGTTTTTATATTCCGGTGAAAAAGCATAAGGAATAGCTATTACAAGGACAAGACAAAGTAACGCAAAATCGTTCCATTCCCTTGTTTTAGAGGACACAAAGCTTTTATAGATGTTCTCATCAACAAATCTTGCATCAACTCCTTTTTCATTTATTTCAAGAAGTCGATTGTACTGCTCGTTTACTCTTTCAAATGCAATTCCTTTGCTGTTTAAAATATTTTCAATCGACTTGGACATAGCCTGTTTTGCATTTTCGGAAAGCTCACTGTTTTCAGCAATTTCGTCAAGGCGTTGTCGCAAGTCATCAAAATAATTTTGCTGTTCCAACATATAGTTTTCTTTTTCCACCGTTATGTCGCCCTCAAGATATTCCATATATGCTTTATAGTCAGCGTCTGAAATTTCTGAATAAGGGTAGCGAACCGTTCCGAACGATGAAATGATTGCAAAAAGCACAAGCAAACCAATCATAACAGCCATTTTATTTTGAACAGTAAATTTATAAAATTCGCCTTTAAAGATACTTGTACTACCGTTTAATGTATAAAATTTTGATTTAAACTTTTCGAACAATCTTGAAAAAATACCGGCAGTTTTCTGTTGATTACACTTGCAGAATAATGTGCAGGAAAACATCGTACACAAAAGAAATACCGTTCCAAAAACAGCAAATACAATCGGAACAGAAGTTACTGCATTTGAAAAAATATTAAGATTCAGATAACTTCCAAAAAATTCTCCGCCGTCAAGAATATAGAAAATATTGATGTACTTCAAAAGATTCAAAAACGAATTCTGTCCGATTAAGGTATAGAACAAATACTCTGTACCAACTGTTCCGAGTCCTGTAAGATACATCATTGCAGAACTTGAGAAAACAATAAATACAAGCGCAAAAAAAGATGAAATAACAAAAATTCCTATTACTTTTGCAAGTACAAACAAAAATAAAAACTGACCTGCCGTAACCTTAAGGGAGCAGTTTCGAAACTCGGAAATTGATTGAATATTCACACTCAAATCAGTACCGCCGTACAGAAAAGTGTTCATAGTAAAATTGCAAAAAACGAACAATACCGACACAACGGCAGCCAGTGCAAAAAGCAATACAAGTTTTGAAATTACAGTCTTAAATCTGCCGAATTTTGTACATCGTACCAACGAATAAAGTCCTTTTTCACGCTCATATTGAAAAAGATAAACACAAATCAAAAGCACAATGGCGATTACAAAAATATCGGTTAAGCTGTACTTTGTTGTTGCAATAAAAGCATCCGAATTTACAAGACTTAGTTCGGTGTTTTTCAGTCCTGAATAATCGTTGGCGGTTTTGTAAAGATTTTTATAAGAAAATGAATTTTCATCGCCAAAGATTGAAGAGGACGACTGTGCTTTTGCCCTATCATACATTTGGTCAATAAAATCAGGATATGAGTTTATGTATGCAATCTGCTGTGAAATATCATAGAGAAAATAGTTTTTCCATAACTCCTCTCCGCCCTTTTCGCTCATTTCAACAGCTTTTTGGTACGCAGTCAGATTGTTCTTTTTGTACTCTTCAAGTTCATATGTGTAATTTTCAATAAGCTCTTCATTATCCGTCTGTGCAAGACTTTCAAACCTGCTAAAAATTTCATATGCAAGCAGTTCATTGTCAATCTGCTTTTTGGCCTCATCACAAGGCATCGAAGAATAATTATCCAGCATTTTAGCATACTCATCAGAATAAGTAAGCCTAAGGTTGTTCTCTTCAGTGTTCTGTGATGTATAAAGCAGAAAGCCATTTATTGCAAAGCAGAGCAATAATACAACCAAGAATATTTTTTATTAAGTACTTTTTTCAGTTCATAAATAAAGAGTTTCATAAATTCATCTGTTACTTAACTTATCGTTGATAATTTAATTTTTATTATTTTTTAGATTAGCAATGATATTTCCTTCTGAATCGAACGAAACATCAAGCAAATACTCTTCCTTGGAATTATTATTATAGTTAACCGTTATCTCAATTGTTTCTCCTTTTAAGTCTGCATAATCAAAATTATCTTTGCTCTTGATTGCAGACTGTTGAGAATTATAAAACAACTTTTCATAGCGATAAATAAAACTGTCTTGTGTCATATTATCATTTGTCTTGACAGAATCATCAAGGATAATGCAATCATCAGGATTTTTGGGCGATTTTTTCTTAAAATCAGGATCAGAAGCTCTTTTCAACATGGAAACAGACACAACCGGTGCAACTACACTTTTCTTTTCGTCCAGATAGTATAATTTATCAGAATCATTCAGTGTATCTGAATCAAGTAAAACTGCATCTACACTTGCGACTTCTTTTTTCGCATCTTTTCTGGAACGAACAATATCGATATAACTCATTCCGTTAAAGTAAACATTTTTTATCTCATCAAAATTTCCACTGTCCCACCTTGATTCAAAATCATTATTTGCATCAAATGTTTCGTTTACTTTTGTTTTGTCAATTGAGTAATACAAATCGAATATATCGACACATCGTGTAAAAGTGTCATAATTATCATATAGAATAGTTTTATTTTGACTTTTGGCAATTACATTTTTTATATTATTTCCCTTAAAAGAGAGGTACAAACTATCAAATGAATTATCATTGTTTTTGTTAAAAACAAGCTCGCCATTTACAATCTTTTCCTTGTTTTGTTTAACTGTAATGCTGTTATTTAATTGAAGCGATGTATCATTTTCGACATTTGCCGAAGTCCCCATATAAAAATGTATCTCATTGCTTCCGCAACCTGAAAAAGGCAAAACTAAAGTTGTTACAATTAAAATCAGAAAAATACCGAAAAATTTCTTATTCATATCTGTAAACCTCTTTATATGTGAGCTTTGTTCCGTTTTTCATTAAATCTGATTTTTGAATACAATACAGCACCTTAATACCTTTACTGTCTGTCATTTGGAACCACATATAATCGTCGCCAAATGTTATTGATGCCGCAGATATAACATCACTAATCTCATCGGGAACAGTCACTTCCGACTTCTTATTGCCATTTTTGTCATAGACATAAATTTTCTTAACATCATCATTTTCATCAACTACTGACTGATTATAAACATAAAAATAGCTATCATCACAAAAAATTTGATACTTACTGTTTGTTTCAGTTACAATATCAGGCTCTGTTCCGTCAAGATTTGAAATACATATCTGTGTTTTCTTATCACCTATAATCGTTCCTACTAATTTGCCATCTGAAAATCCAACAAATTCATAGTCGCTTTTGTACGGATCAATTATCTGACATTTTCCGTCATCAAGATTAAATCTGGCTATTTTTGTAGTATAAGAATCAACTGTATCCAAATCTTTACCATTCGTTATTTTTTCATAATCATCTTTGTTTTTATATCCGGACAATGTTACATACATATATCCATCATAAACATTACGCAAAGAACCCTCTGCGTCATAAATACCAGATATTTTTGAAAAATCAATAAACTCTTCCTCCGTATTATTTGAAAGATTGATTCTGTAAAAATTGCCTGATTTTGACTCACTGTCCGAATTATCTGTACTTATCATAGATTGATAATAAAAATATCCGTCATAAAGAAACCAGTCAGATATAAATTTGCTTTTTAATGTAATAATATCATCTCTTTTTGAACCATCAAGAGAAATGCGTATAAGTTTATTTTGTTCTTCTGTAATATCATCAGTAACTACAAATGAAAGGTAATAAATAGAGTTATCATAAATTTGAAAATTATCAATGCAGTTTTGCATATTTTCAATTTTAGCATTACAATCAGGAAATTCAGATGTATGCAGGCAGTCGGTTTTATTGCAAAGCGGTGTAGATTTTAAAGTTTTTTCATCTGTAAAAACAATATGGTCGCTGACAACATTATAATAGCCATTATCAGATTTTTGAGTAGGAGTTTGTACACCAAGCAATTTGAACATATATTGAAAATCAGGCATTGATGAACTTGAAAGTTTTGCAGAACTGCCACCTTCATTACTACACGATGAAAATGTTAAAAGAAAAGTCATACTAAAAGCCAGTAATAAACCAATAAATTTTCTTTTGTGTATTAAACTGATATTATGTTTCATATTGCACTTTCCTTCCTAAGATAAAACTGCTATGATGCAGAATAACATCATAGCAGTTATTTTATAATTACGGATTTATAATTTTTGTCTTAACTGAATGACTACCAATCTCAACTGCTTCGAAATATGTATTTGCTGCTACACGAGATTTTACGGTCGTTGAATAGTTATAACCGCTAGCAATATAATTTTTAATTGTATCACTGGTTCCCGACTTTCGTGCAACTTTTGCAGAAGTATATTTTCCATTTTGGGTTTTATTTGTTCCCGCAACATTACGAACAAACTTTCCGGAAGAATTATATTCTATTGCCAAAATATCTACCCTCATGCTACAAAAACCACCGTTCACAATATCAAAATCAGCACTGCCCGATGTTTTGCCTACATTAAATGAAAGTTGTTGTGTATATCCGTTCTTCATAAAAACATTCCTGCTACTGGTTTTAGCACTGACGCTCATGATATTTGTTGAGTAAAATATACATACTGTGATTACAGAAAGAACAAATGCTCTTTTAATTTTTATTCTACGAATACTCATTAATTAACATCCGCTCTTTATATTTATAGTTGCTACTTTATTATTTAAAACTAAGTATTCTATTTTAGTTCATTGGATATACCTCAATCTAACGCTGTTAATTCAGCTTCTTTATCTTACAAGTTAATTTTATCATATATGATATTTATTTTCAATCATATTTAATTATTTTTGTAACAAAATTTCACAATATATTTTTGTGCAATATGACAGATTTTATTTAAAATAATGTTAAATAATATCGACACAAACAGACCAAATATAAGATATACAAAAGCCCACTATTGCAAACCGTTTGGGAGATAGTAGTACCATATACTTGATTTAAATGATGCAACATTAAAGTCACCAAACAATGCGCCTGAAGTAATGCGGCTTAATCCGTAAAATACAAATTTTAGGCACATAAAACCTACAAGCTGATTTACCATAATTCCGTATGTGTTGTCAGCTATAAGCCTTACAAGCTTGCTGTTTCCTATGGCAGGTACAAGCAATCTTGAAACTCTCAGCCGACACCGTCAAACGGCGTTGTAGGCAAAATCTCAGACGATTGGGATACAGGTATTGAAGAAGAAACATCACCCGAAAAAACAGGCATTCAGATTCCCAGATATTCAACAGCAGAAATGAAATCAAACGACACAAGCCTTAATATAAGCATAGGAAATCCAAAATCAAACACCTGCGGATTTTATGCAACAGTAAAGCTTGATGACGGCACAGAGCTTTACAAATCAAATTTTCTAAAGCCGGGTTCGGGACTTACAAGCATTCCCGTTTCTCAAAAGCTTAACAAGGGCGAATACAAGGCTGTGGTATGTTACGAATGCGTCACTCTTGATGAGCCGCACACACCGCTGAACTCAGCCGAATCAGAATTCACATTAGTTGTCAAATAAAATTTAAGTAAATATTTTTGAAAGGATGTTATTCATTATGAAAACAAAAAAATTAGTTTCTATCCTCATTGCAGGCACACTCGCAACAGCAACGGCAATTTCGGCTTCGGCTCAAACTATTAACGGAACACTTGAAGATGACGGAAAATCAGGCAACACTGAGGTCAACGCAAGGATTGAAGCAGCAGCTCCGGGTGAAGTAAGCTATGTAGTTACAATTCCCGATTCAGTGGATTTCGGCACACTTCAGCAGCCAAAAACAGACACAAACAGCAACAAATATCTTACTTGCGATGTTACAGCAACACAGATTAAAAACTTCAGCAAAAAGCAGGCTGTAAAAGTTTGTGTAAAGGACAGCACATCATCTGACGGAAAATTCTATATTACACAAAAGAATGCGGAAGATCCGTTCAAAATAAAATACGATATTTACAATCACGATGTAAATGACGACAACATTGCTCAGTACACTCCGCTTAGTGATGACACACTTACCAAAGACGGTTATCACCTCTGCTCTTTCGGATCAGGTTCAGAAGGTATAACTCAGAAGGTAACTCTTGTTCTTAACCAGAAGGCTCTTTATAATAAAAACCTCAATGACATTGCAGGCGATTACAGCGGTACAATGGTATTCCATACTTCCATAAAAACTATCGCTCCTTAATGTTACACACATTTATGAAGCAAATTAAGATAAGTCTGCTTGCTATCGCCGCCGTAATAATGATTTTTACGGCAACCTTATGTGTAACTGCGGTCAATTATGACAACGGTACTGAGGTGGTGGCACATATTGATTCTGCAACTGAGCCACAGCCGACCACGGTAAGCTCTGAAGACTACATACCGCAAGACAACAATAATGTTAAAACAGGCAAAGAAATCACGATATTATCAGTTATCACAATAGTATGTTTATTCTCACCATTCATAATCATTTATGTCTGTTCCAAGCATAATAAAAATAAATAGAATACGATTTCTTTTCTGTTTAAACGAAATGTCGGCTATCCATTCATTAGTTGGATAGCCGACATCTCGTACTACTGTACATACCGTTCGATACACGGCAGTTCAATCATATTGAGAGCATAGACTTGTACGCTTCGGATATATCATTATATCCCCTTCGCACAAGTCTTTTGTTTGTTATGGTATAATGTAATACTCAAGTCATCCTCTCATAAATAGCTTTATATTGTTTAACATAATATCGAATTTCCACCTTGGCTATGTGAAGTTTGCTTTCACAATTTGTCCTTGGTTTTCTTCTTTGCCTTTCAGTTATTTGAATCTAATTTCGGTAACAAATAATTTTTCAAAATTTAAATTTTGCACACCATTTTACTACATAATAACACAATAAAACAGATTGTACAATTAGATTTCTTCTGCAAATATAAAATCATCTTATTGCACACAATTCAATAAAAAGCAACCTCCCACGGTAGATTCAAATTCTACTGTAGGAGGTTTTTCTGTTATTTTTTGAAATTGTAGGATTAGTTTTCAAACATATGCTTGTATTCTGACTTTGGAGCTGTCAATCTCCAAAATTTATCATTGGCATTCATACACTTCCAGTATGATTTATTGACATATTCAAATGTTTTATCGGCAAAAGGAACAATCTTTGAATATGATTTCATAAAGTCCTCATGGAGCAATTTAAGTTCTGCAATAATGCTCTTTTCATCAACGGTAAGAATTTTTCTGTCCTTCATTACCATTTTGCCTGCAATCATAACATTCTTGATATCGCTGCCGTTTTCGCAATAAATAAGATGATTTTTGATATCATTAAGTGGAGTAAATGCTGGCGTGTTGAGGTCAAACATAAGTATATCGGCTTTTTTACCGACTTCAAGAGAGCCTATCTCTTTTTCACGCATAACACTTTGAGCACCGCCCCTTGTTGCGGCATCGAGGATCTGAGAGCTTGTTGGCCACTTCTTGTAATTTGGCTGTGTAGCCTTATGGATAAGTGCCGCAACCTTCATTACTTCCATAATGTTCTGACTGTCGTTACTGCTTGTGCCGTCGGTACCGAGAGCAATGTTTACACCCGTCTCTTTCAGCTTTGCAAACGGCATTATGCCGCTGCCGAGTTTGAGATTGCTGACGATATTATGCACAACCGTAGCACCTGTCTCAGCCATAACTTCAACATCTCTGTCATCAAGCCAGTTGCCGTGAGCAATTGTTGTTCTTCGTGAGAGAATTCCAATGTCTTTGCAATGCTGTAAAATAGTCTTTCCGTAAAATTCAAATCCCGTTTCTCTCTGCATCCTTGTTTCGCAGATGTGGGTATGATACGGCAAATCGTACTTTTCGGCAAGTTCAAACACCTTGATGTTGTAATCATCATCGCATCTCTGCGGTGCAATTGGAGAAAGTGTAACCTTAAAATTATTCTTGCCGTTCCAGTTTTTAATAATCTGCTCAGCCTCTTTAAGTTCTTCTTCGGCAGGAAGTGGGTTTGCAAACTTTTTCTGAAAATCACTCGGCATAAAATCACGAAGATACGGAATTGTGTCAAGAAAATTCTTGTGGAGGGCAGATGTTGAAATATTTGCCCTCATTCCAAGGTCTTTGTATGCCTTAAAAATTATGTTGTGTCCCTCGGCAGTTGTTTTCGGATGTCCCGAAACATCGTCCTGACAACAGGTAACGCCTGATTTGATCTGCTCAATCGCACCAATCATTGTGCGAAGATACACAAGCCTTTCGGAAAAGTTTCCATACTCCGCTGTGGGAGGATATGAGTAAAGCATCCACAATTCAAGGGGCATATTGTCATATTTACCCTTGAACATATTTTCATCGGAATGAAGATGTGCATTCACAAAGCCGGGTGTAAGCAAAAGATCTGTACAATCAATAACATTCTCATCTGCTGTCGGCTGAATGCTTTTTTCAATCTTTTTTATTTCATCATCTTCTATAAGAATATCGGTATTTTTTAAGATTTCATCTTTTTCATTTAAGGTCAGAATCATTGCATTTTTCAGCAAAGTTTTCACTGCCATAACTATTATCTCCCTGTGAATTATTTGCCGTTTAAAAACTTGAACGGCTCTCTCCCCCATTTGTCTGAATAACGCTTCCGCTCAGTGCAAGAGCGTTTTCTCCTGCAAGAAAACTCGCAAGATATGCAACATCTTCGGGTTTCCCTGCTCTTTTGAGAGGAATATCCTTTTCATAAATTTTTATCATTTCTTCTCTTGTAACACCAAAGTCATCTGCATCAGCCTGCAGTTGCGGTGTGTCGATAATGCCCGGAGCAATGGCACAAACCGAAATATTGTATTTTTCAAGTTTCTTAGAAAGAGCTTTGCAAGCACCTATCATTGCCCTCTTTGTTGCTGAATATGCCGAGGCATTTTTCCAGCCCTCAACACCGAACATTGAAGAAAACAGAATGATTCTGCCATAGCGTTGCTTTTTCATCAATTCAACAGCCTGTTGCAGAATATTGAGATGTCCCTCAACATTGACCGAAAGGTGTTTTTCAAAATCGTTTATATTAACATCCGCAAACGGAGTCATATTCATATATGCGGCATTTGCAACAAGAACATCAAGTCTGCCGTATCTGTTGCAGATATTGCTTATCATATCGTCTGTATTTTCTTTTATAGAAATATCGCCATAGGCATTTAACCAATTCCTGTCCTCAATCTCCGACAGCACTTCGTCGCTGAATTTTATATCATTGGCACATACCCTGTATCCGAGATTTGAAAGTTCCCTTGAAATTGCAAGTCCTATGCCCTGCCCGCTGCCCGTAACAAGGGCAACGGGATCGGACACAGTTTGTATGTTTAGTTTATCGGGAAGTCTTGTTAAATCCGCACACAAAACCTGTGCTGTCAGATACGCTCTGCTGTCCGAGAAAAATTTTGAAAGTTCAGCGGTTTTCTCAGGATCGAAACCTTTAATTTTAAGCACATTCAAAATTACATTTTCGGGTGCCAGCTCACAAGCTATGCTCTTGAGCATTCCTTCTGCAGCCGACACGGCGATGCTTAAAAATATATTTTCGCTGTCAGGCAGAAGCACAATAATTGATCCCCATTCCTGACTTTTGATAACAGGTAAAAAGGGTTTCAGTTTATCAAAGAGAAAATCAACTATATGCTCTTTGGCACTTTTCCAGCTTTTAAAATCAATCTGAGCAAATTCGGTCAAATCGACAGTCAAAAAGCTGATTTCTTTATGCTCATATTCCGAAATCAATGTGTGATAGTTCGTAAGCTTTTCTTTGAGAGTTGCTTTAAAATCTTTGTTGTCGGAAAGTATAAGTGCATTCATCATTTTGACTCTGCCTCAACAAAGGTTGATACGATTGACGCTTTTATCTTGTCCTCGCTCGGGACTGACTCTATGCAATCCGCATCTTTAAGGAAATTTGCAACCTTTGTAACAAGCGATGTCATCTTTTCACCGTTGTTTGCAAAAACTTCTTTGTTATAATCCTTTGTTGCAATATCAATACCGTCAAGCAGTGAATAGAATTCATCGTTTGTAAGCTCTGCTTTAGGAGAAATAAGGTCAACAACCGAGTCAGAATCCTTATTGTATTTATCCTGTACCTGATACCACGCATCAACAATGCCCTGTACTTCATCGGCTCTGTCCTTTACAATGCTGTCCTTAATGATAAGAACATCCGAAAGTTCGCCCGGAAGGTCTTTTGAAGAAAAGATGACCTTGCCGCCGCTTTCCTTTGCCGCCTTGCTCATCTGAGGATCAAAAATTGACGCCGCATCAATTGAACCGCCCACAAGTGCTGCTGTCGCATCGCCCTCTGACATATTTGTGATATTTACATCCGATTCCGAGAGTCCTGCCTGCTCAAGTGCCGTGAGTAAAAGCATATGGTTCATAGTACCGATATTTGTTGCAATCGTCTTGCCCTTGAGGTCTTTTACTGAGTTAATTCCCGGTGCGGCAACAATACCGTCCATACCTGCCGAATAGTCAGTCATAAGTACGATATCAAGATCAAGACCGTTCGCAATCGGAGTTACCGCCTCTGTAATACCCATAATTGAGGCATCTACACTGCCTGAATCAAGAGCCTGAATAACATCGCTGTACTGAGCAAACTCAACAAGTTCGACATTTGCATTGTTCTTTGTAAAGAGTTCGAGTGATTCCATTGCATATTCAAAATACGGTGACGGCAACGGATAAACAGCAAGCTTTATGGGTTCTGCCGATGAATCCGAAGTGTTTTTCTTTGACTCGGAAGAATTTTCTGAACAGCCAACGAACAAAACAGTACACATACACAATGCAAGTAATATTGATAAGAATTTTTTCATAACTTTACCTCTTTTCTTATTTCAGTTTATTGCTGTCGGGGTGAAGCATTTCGTTGATACTTCTCCTTATTTTTATAAATTCAGGCGTATCCTTTAAATCAAGGTCACGGTTTTCGGGAAGGTCAATGTCAATCTCAGCATGGATTTTGCCCGGACTCGGAGTCATCACATACACCTTTGTTCCGAGAAAAACTGCCTCCTCAATATCGTGAGTAATGAAAATAACCGTTGTTTTTTCTTTCTGCCAGATGTCACGCATAAGAAGTTGCATCTGTGACTTTGTGAACAAATCCAATGCACCGAAAGGTTCGTCCATGAGAAGAACTTCCGGATTATTTGCAAGTGCTCTTGCAATTGCGACACGCTGTTTCATACCGCCTGAAAGCTCTTTCGGATAACATTTTGCAAACTTTTCAAGACCGATTATGCGAAGATATTTATATGTAATCTCCTCTTGCTCAGCCTTGGTGAATTTCTGTAATTTCAAACCGAATTTAATATTATCTTCAACTCTCAGCCACGGAAACAATGTGTAAGTCTGGAAAACCATTCCCCTGTCATCACCGGGGCCGATAATCTTTTTACCATCAATTGTAATAATCCCCTTTGTCGGGAAATCAAGTCCTGCCATCATACGAAGCATTGTCGATTTTCCGCAGCCTGACGGTCCGACGATACATACAAATTCATTTTTATATACATTGAGCGAAACATCGTCAATCGCTTTGAAAGCACTCTTTTTGCCGTCATTATAAACCTTGTCGATTCCTTTAACGGCAATTTTTAAATCCATAGGGTTTTTATCCATTCTTGCCACCCTCTTCCCACGGGAATAATTTCTTTATAAGAATATTGAACAAACAATCTGTAACAAGACCAAGCAAACCGATTACAAGAATTCCCATAAAAATTGCGTCTGTCTTTAAGAATCTCTGCGCTTTAAGAATACTGTAACCAAGACCTGTGTTTGCGGCAACAAGCTCTGCAACAACAAGATATGTCCACGCCCATCCAATCATCATACGCAAAGTCTGCATCATCTTTGGCGCCATAGCGGGAATAAGCACCTTGAAGATTGTTACCGTGTTGCTTGCACCAAGGGTATAACCTGCGGCAAGCAAATCATCGGAAACAGAATTTGCATCGTCAATAATCATAAGCACCATCTGAAAAAATGTGCCGATGAATACAATCATAATTTTTGAAAATTCACCGATTCCCATCCACACCATCAAAAGCGGTACAAATGCAGGAACAGGCATATATCTGATGAACTGACACAATGGAGCACACAGAGCCGACATTGTTCTGAAGCAGGAACAGAGAATTCCAATCGGAACACCAAGAACTGTTGCGAGCAAGAATCCCATTGTGATTCTGTAAATGCTTATTGCTGTGTTTTCTCCAAGACTTCCGTCATTGATGCTTGCAAAGAATTTAGAAACAACCTCTGTCGGTGACGGAAGAAAAGTACTGTTTACGGCACCTGACTGACTTGCAAATGTCCACAAACCAAGTACAAGTGCAAATGCGATTATTGCAATTATTGCGTAATTAACACGCTTCATCGGTCTTCTTAATAAAACTTTTCTCTGCATAAAAACATCTCCTGAGGTAATTTTTGCTCGTTATTCTGAAAGAAGATCGTTTACAATTCTCGGATCGAGCATATTTGTAACCATGTCATCTGTAAGTTCTGTTGTAATAAGTCCGCCGTCATAAAGGAAGCTTCCGACTGTCTTTACAAGAACATTGAGATACTTGTAATCGTCCTTACCTTCTGTGAATTTTACCTTATTGTCTTTAAGTGAAACAAGATTTGTAACATCCATAAGCTGATAGAATTCATCTTCCGAAAGGTCGCCCTTCTTTGCAGCCTGTGCGGCATATTTTGACGGATCCGCCTTGTATTTCTCCATTGACTCATACCATGTCTTTACAAAAGCCTTTGCGTTATCATACTGTTCGTCAAGCTTTTCTGAATGAATAAGGAACACATCGGCAATAAGGTCGGGATCTTCTTTTGTAGAATAAATAATGTGACCTGATTTAGCCGCTGTACTTAACTGCGGTTCCCATGTACTTACTGCATCAATCGATCCGCCTGTCATAGCTGCAGCGGCATCACCCGCACTCATATTTACAAGGTTTACATCATCCTCCGAAAGTCCGTTTTTTTCAAGAGCCTTTTGGAGCATCATGTGATCAACTGTACCAATTTCGGTTGCAACTGTCTTGCCTTTGAGATCTTTTACCGACTTGATATCGTTTGTAGCGGCAATGCCGTCAAGTCCGTTTGAAGTGTCAATAACACCGATTACCTTGCTATCAATTCCGTTTACAACAGGTGTTACAGCCTCTGCAACCGCATAGATAATTACATCTGCATTGCCTGTGTTGTAAGCTGAAATAGCGTCTGAATAAACAGGGAAATATGTAAACTCAACATTAGCACCGTTGTCCTTGTAGTAGCACATATCGTTAAAAGTCTGCATAAGATAAAGTGTAGGCATATCAAACACGGCAACTTTTAAGGTTTTATCCGACGAAGTGCTGTCTTTTGTTGCAACTGACGATGTTGAATCCGATGAATCGGAATTTCCGGAACAACCGGCAAATAATGTTGCTGTCATTGCAAGTGCGAGGAACGCACATAATATTTTCTTTTTCATAATAAGCTCTCCTTAAATCATTTTATTAATTGAATACAGCGCCGCCGTTCGGGCTGATAAACTGTCCACAGTAAAATTCTCCGTATTTGCTTGCAAGAAGTACTGCCGTTGCTGAAATATCTTCAACCGTACCAAGTTTTTTAAGAGGAATTTGCTTTTCCTTTTCAACCCACTCAGCTTCCATATCCTTGAGAATCATATCTGTTTCAATAGGCCCCGGTGCAAGAGTATTTACCAAAATGTGCGGTGCAAGTTCAAGTGCAAGTGACCTTGTCATTGAATTTACCGCTCCTTTAGCGGCTGTATAGTGAATATAATTCGCTCTTCCCTTTTTTGAAAGTTCGGATGATATATTGATTATCTTTCCTGTAGTGTTTTCATTAAAGAGTGGGATAAAATACTTTGTATTAAGGAATACTCCTCTTAAATCCGTATTAATAACCTTGTCCCATTCCTCAACGGGAAGATCTTTTGTCGGACATTCCCGACCGACCGTTCCGGCATTATTAACGAGCACATTTATATATGTAAGCTTTTCCTTAACAAATTCTGCAAGATTTCTCACATCGTTTTCGTTGCCTGCATCAGATTTGAAAGCAAACACCTTTGTGCCGTATTGTTCAAGTTCCTTCACAGTCTGTTCTGCGGAAGCATTATTGCTTACATATGTAATAACAACATTTGCTCCCTGCATTACAAATGCCTTGGCAATTGCTTTGCCTATACCTCTTGAACCGCCTGTTACAACACAGTTATAATTTTCTAACAACCTGTCCATAACCATCACCTCGAGTAATAAAAAAGCAGAGTACTCTACAACATCTTTACCTCGTTGTAAAGCACCCTGCATGGGTTCCGCCGTAATTTCTCCTGCGGTTTATTTTATTTTATACGAATACTATAATCATTGGTGTTACTCCAATGTCAATAGTATTTTTATTTTTTGTATCTTTGCATAATTTCTTTTTAAAAGTTTCATTCAATAGAAGATATTCAGTATAATTATGTATGTTATTTTTTGTTTTTGCACAATTAAATCTTGTAATCTGTCAATTCTCGTGTTACAATGGTTTCACAACATTAGTGTAACTCCAATAATAAACGAGGGATTAAAATGATTAAAAAATCTGATGAAACAAACAGAAAAATCTATACTATAAGTGAATTCGCTAAAATGACAGGAGTCAGCACGGATACTCTGCGTTATTATGATAAAATCAACCTGTTCAAGCCTACCGATATCGATTCAAAAACAGGATACAGATACTATACTCTTAAAGAATTTGAAGAAATCGGAGAAATTCAAACTTTGCAGACACTCGGGGTATCGCTCAAAGAGATTAAGCATCACCTTGAAAATAAAACCTTTTTCAGTTCATATATGCTGTTAAGCAAGCAATATGCAGATATCGACCGAAAAATCGCCGAACTTATACAGTTAAAAAGCTATCTTTCGGAAAAACTTTCAACACTTGAAGATGTTATGAACAACAATTCAGACGATGAAATCGTTTTAAAAGAAATAGATGAGCGCATAGGCTACGGCACACGCATAAACTGCAAGGATTACGGAGAAATCAAAACCGAATCCGCGAGAATCATAGAAAAGTATCGCAAAAGCTTGTTTGTAAGCAACTCATATGCAATTTTTATACCAAAAGAAGATATTCTCAAAAGAAAATTCAATGCACACTACTACTGCGTGATTTTTGATATTGAAAAAGACGAAGCCGAACCTTTTGAAAAATTGACATTTCCAAAAGGATTGTACGCAACAATAAGGTATAACGGCACAACCTTTGAACGCTCCGATTCTATGATAAAACTCGTAGATTATATCGAACAGAATCATTACAAAATAATCGGTGATGCACTCCAGATATGCGTAATTGACGAAAACATAACAAATATTGACGCCGAAAAAATCAATGAAATTCAAATTCCGATTGAACATATGTAAAAACAGCTCAGAAAAAGGAGTACAATAAAATGAATTTAGATGATAAAATATTTTTATATCACTACTTATAATGACAATGTATCAAAAGAAATATTCAAATATTGTCATTGTCCAATGGACCAAAAATCAAGGACCACCCAAGAAAAATAGGCGGTCCTTGATTTTAGAGAGATTTTATTTTTAAAAGGAGTTAGAAATTAGCTTATTTTATTTGTTTATACCAAAAATATATTTCGTAGTTTGTGTATAGTTTTCGTTTGCTTTTAATATTGTCGTAGGAAAAGTCTTGTGATTTACAGCATCGGGAAAGCCCTGAGTTTCAAGACAAAACGCTGAATTTTCTCCGTATGTCGCTGAATCCTTTCCCATATTGGACAAAACATCGACATAATTTGCTGTATATACATGAACACCTTTTTGAGAAGTATAGCATTTTAATGTGATTCCGCTATCAATACCCTCAGCTTCAGCTGCAAGCACAAATTCCTCATTAGAATGATTCAGCACAAACATATGATCAATACCGTTTGCAAAACAAATCTGCTCGTTTTTTCTGTCAATACCATTTCCAATTAACTTGGGTTCGGTAAAATCAAACGATGTATTCTTAACGGGAGTTATCTCTCCTGTGGGATTGAGATTTGAATTTATCGGTATGAAGAAATTTGCATTTATTTTCAGCTTGTGATTTTCTGTAACTTTACCGCTTTTATGTCCGTTAAGATTAAAATATGAATGATTGGTCAGATTACATATTGTGTCTTTGTCGGAAACTGCCGACCATTTTATCGTAAGTACATTTTCATCATCAAAGGTGTAGCGTACAAAGACCTTCATATTTCCGGGATAGCCCTCATCACCATCGGGACTATCAAGCATAAATAGAACTGTATTTGGAACTTTATCATCAACTACCGCAAGCCACACTTTGCGGCTAAAGCTGTTAAATCCGCCGTGTAGATGGTTACTCCCATTGTTTACAGGGAGCTGATAATCTTCTCCGTTAAGAGTAAACTTGCCGTAAGCAATTCTTCCGCAACATCTTCCGACAGTAGCACCGAAGTATGTTCCGTCAAATTCATAACCGTCAATGTGCTCATAGCCGAGAACTACGTCTCTAATACTACCGTTTTTGTCGGGAACTTTTATCGAAACGACACTTGCGCCTAAATCACATAATGTCACGCTTGCTCCGCTGTTATTTTCTATTGTATAAAGATGAGTGTTTTCACCTTTGGATGTAGGTTCAAAATTCACTACCCTTACCTTTGACATTTTAGCACTTCCTTTACTACAGCGTCTTTATAAATTTATCAAAAGCCTTTTGTCCTTCAGGAGTTCTTTTAAATACACCTGCATCCAAAAGAACATTAAGAAACACCTTTCCTATCTCATTTTGAATTATTGAATCAATATTATTTTCATTGATTTCATCATACTGCGAAACAAATTCATTTACCCACTCGGAATGTTTGCTGATTTTCGGAATTTCACTTACATCCTTGTGATTAAGAATAGCATCCTTTAAAATAGCCATTTCATCTTTAAGCCGTGAGGGCAATACTGCAAGTCCCATAACTTCAATAAGGCCGATATTTTCTTTTTTAATATGATGCAAATTCGCATGAGGATGAAATACTCCCAGAGGATGCTCTTCACTTGTAATATTATTTCTGAGAACGAGGTCAATAACAAATTTTCCATCCTTTGTAAAAGCAATCGGAGTGATAGTGTTGTGAATTTCACCGTCTGTTTCGGCAAAAATGCCAACATCTGCGTCCGTGTACGCTCTCCAACTCTTTAGAATATAAGAAGATAATGAAATAATGCTGTCCTTGTTATCACCTGTCAATCTTACAACTGACATAGGCCACTTTACAATTCCGCACTCCACATCATCAAAGCCGTTAACAATAAACTTTCTTTCAACCTCTGCCCTATTAAGTGCAAAGCTGTATCTGCCACCCTGAAAATGTTCATGTGTAAGTATTGAACCGCCTACAATCGGCAAATCAGCATTCGAACCGATTATATAATGCGGAAACTGTGAAATAAAATCAAACAGTTTTCTGAATGTGGAATCATTGATTACCATTGGTGTATGCTCACCGTTAAATACAATACAATGTTCATTGTAATAAACATACGGAGAATATTGCATAAACCAGTTATCTCCGTCAATGGTGAGCGGAATAATTCTGTGATTATCTCTTGCAGGATGATTTACTCTTCCGGCATATCCTTCATTTTCCTTACAAAGCAAACATTTCGGATAGCCCGACTGTTTTTGAAGTTTTGCCGCTGCAATAGCTTTCGGATCTTTTTCAGGCTTTGAAAGATTTACAGTGATATCAATATCACCGTATTCGGTTGATGTTTTCCACTTTAAGTCTTTCTTAATACGATATCTTCTTATATAATCGGTATCGCAGCTGAATTTATAGTAGCTATCAGTTGCAAGTTTAGGAGAAAAGCTATAATTCTGCCAAAATTCTCTTATTACTTCTGACGGTCGCTTAACAAGTGAAGCCATAAGTTTCACATCAAATAAGTCGCGATATGTTACTGTATTTTCGGGAATGATTCCTTTTTCGTATGCATAATCAAGAAGTCCCGACAAAATTTCTTCAAGAGTATCCTCGTTATCTGCTGTAAGGCAAGTACAACTGTCATCGGGTTCATCCATATGGAACAACGACAAAAGCCTATTTTGCGTGTAGATTATATCCTCTTTTTCAATAAGCCCTGTATTGATTCCGTATGAAACAAGTCTTAATATTAAGCCGTAAACGCTGTTCTTCATAAATACCACCTCACTTACTATAGCCGTTGGGATGTGTTGAATGCCATTTCCACGCTGTTTTAATAATTGTTCCCAGATCATCATACTCAGGTTTCCAGCCAAGTACAGTTTTCGCCTTATCGCTTGATGCAATCAATACAGCAGGATCGCCGCTTCTTCTGCTTTCTTCAACAACCTTAATATCTTTCTGTGTAACCTCTTTTGCTTTTTCAATTACCTCACGGACAGAAAAACCTACACCGTTGCCAAGATTGAATATATCACTTTTACCGCCCTTCATAAGATATTCAACTGCAAGAATATGAGCCTGTGCAAGGTCAGTGACATGGATATAATCACGAATACAAGTTCCGTCAGATGTGGGATAATCAGTACCAAAAATACTTATGTGGTCACGGGTACCCTGTGCCGCTTGAAGAATAATCGGAATAAGGTGGGTTTCAGGATTATGTGCCTCACCGATTTTTCCGCTGATATGTGCTCCGCATGCATTGAAATATCTGAGAGAAACATATCTTAAACCATGTGCTTTTTCAACCCAATAGAACATTCTCTCCATGGATTTTTTTGTTTCTCCGTAGCAGTTTGTCGGATTTGTCGGATCGGTTTCAAGAATAGGAGTTCTCTCAGGCTCACCGTATGTTGCCGCTGTTGATGAAAATACAATCTTATCAATTCCGTGAGCAACCATTGACTGAAGCAAAACCTTTGTGCCGTTGAGGTTATTATCATAATATTTGAGAGGGTTAGTCATACTTTCACCGACAAGTGAATTGGCTGCAAAATGAATTACAGCATCAATACCTTTTTCTTTATCAAAAACACTGTCAATTTCACTTCTGTTTCTGAGATCACCTTTATAAAATTTTGCCTTGGGATGAACCGCCTCGATATGACCTGTTTCAAGGTTATCGAATACAACAACCTCATTACCGCTTTCAATAAGTCTGTAAACTGTATGCGAACCAATATATCCGGCACCGCCTAAAACAAGAATTTTCATTTTGTCCTCCTTAATAAAAACAAAACCTACATAATCACATTACTTTTATTCCGCCGTATTTTCTCACTTTGAGAACATGGCATGAGTTTTCTCCGAAAATTTTATTTATAAATTCTTTGTAATTACTTACAAAATCATTTTTGACAAACGCCTGAATTGTACCTGCAAATCCACCACCGTGAACACGGCACACGCCGTAATTGCGAAGAAGGCTTTCGCTGAGTGCAAGGGCTACCGAGATGTTCTGATGTTGAATATCTCTTGTTGTATATACATTCTGAAGATACTTAAACGATGAATTACCGGATTTTCTGATTGCGTCAAGGAATTCAACGAACTTACCGTTTTCAAGTGAAGAAACGGCATTTTTAACATTATGCTCCTCATTAAAGAAATGAATTGCACGAAGTACCGGTCTGTCGCCAACAGCCTCACGAATTTCGTCAAGGCGAATATAAAATTCGTTTGAATCACAATCTCTCAGATAATCTTCTCCGAGAAAATTTGCGACCTTTTTCATTTCCGAGGGAATCATAGCATAATCATCTGTAAGATCAACATGATCGCCCTTTGTGTCAACAATACAAAGACTGTAATCATATTTTTCAAATTCGGTAGGTACTTTCTTAACAATTGGCTTTGTCGGATCTTTAAAGTCAATGTTAACCATTCCTCCGACTGAACAAGCCATTTGATCCATAAGTCCGCACGGCTTTTTGAAAAATACATTTTCAGCATACTGAGAAATCTGAGCAATCTCAACTGAATTTATTTTCATATCATTATATAAACCGGAAATAATAGTTCCGACAACTACCTCAAAAGCTGCTGACGATGAAAGTCCTGCACCAACAAGTACATCACTTGTTGCATAAGCATTAAATCCACCAATTTTGTATCCATGATCCTTAAGTCCACGAAGAACACCTCTGATGAGGCTGACTGTTGTGCCTGCCTCATCATTATTAACTTCGAGGTCATTTATATTGAGAGTAATCATATCATAACCGTCAGAAACAAATCTTACAACATCATTGTTATTCTTGGCCGACACAGCAATAGTATCAAGATTAATGGATGTTGCAAGCACCATTCCGTGCTGGTGATCTGTATGATTACCGCAAACCTCACTTCTGCCGGGAGCACTGAATATTGCTACTTTATCAGGGCAAAAAATTGTTTCATACTGTTCAATTGCATGAACATATCTTTTTTTCTGATAATCAATCATTGATGAATCTATATATATATCAGTGAAAAGATTATCAAATTCGCCGTTTGTAATTTTTTCAATTGCTGTTTTAGTATCAATCATTTTATTTACCTGCCTTTTCCGTAACTGTAGGAAGGAACATAGAAGGCTCTGTGTTACCGCTTTCATCAAGCTGTTGTGTCATATCAATTTTGCCTTCTCTCCTTGCACTGATTGTGTTTATAACCTTCTTCATCATACCGTCATTGAGTTTATATTTCTTTCTGTAAACAACATAAGCAATAAGCATACAGACTGCAGGAACAATGCACATAAGTGTACTGATTGATGCTACTGTTGCAAATGACTGTTCCTGTCCCGGAATATACTGTGTGCTTCCAAGTGCCGCGCCAATACCGAGTGCTGTAAGAGCCGCTGTAAATTTTACGATAAGCGTCTGGAGTGAGAATACAACGCCTTCATTTCTTGTTCCAAGCTTAAATTCACCATAATCAACAACATCTGCAAGGAATACTGTTGCACAACCAAGTTCAAGACCTGTACCAAGTTTTACAATAACACCTGAGATTGATGTGAGCACAACATTGTGCGGAGCAAAAATACCTACGAACAAAAGCATTACAAGACCAAATGCCGGTAAAAGACACGCAAGAAGGAACGAAGTTTTTCTTGAAAGAAATTTTGCAACCTTAGGAAATACGATAAGACCTACAACCTCTGCGATTGATGCGCTGATCATAAATGATGACATCATTCCTGCGTTGCCGCAAACATATTTGAAATAATATGTAGCAACACCCATAATGCACTGAATGCCGATGTTGTAAAGGAAGATAAGAGTTACCGCCCAACGAAGTTGATCATTCTTGCCGATGATTGAGAAAATATCTTTAAACTTAACTTTCTTTTCCGGAACAGAATCATCTCTCTTTTTCGGAAGATTGATTACTGTAATACCGATTGTAAGAATAAATACAATTGCAATTATGATTGCAAATCTGTGATAACCTGCCTGATTTGTTGTGCCGCCGCTGAGAGCCTCAATAATTTGAACACCAAAGCCTGCAATAACAAGTGACTGACCGATACTTGCAAAGATTCTCGGAAGTACCGAAACTTTTTCTCTCTCCTCAGGATTTGAAGTGAGGTTAGGAATAATTGACCAATAAGGAATATCCATAATTGTGTAAGTCATACCCCAGAGTATGTAAGCTGCTGTTGCAAATACGCAAAGTCCAACGCCATCGAGGTGGAAGTCTGTGAATAAAACAACAAATACAATTGAATTAACCAGAGTACCTATTACAAGCCATGGAATAAATTTACCCCATCTGCTGCGTGTGTTATCAACAATCATACCCATAAACAAATCATTAAAGGCATCCCATAACTTTGCAACAAAGAACATTACGCCGATAAATACCGGGTTAACCTTGATGATGTCTGTGAAATAAATCATTGAAAATGTGGCAATCATACCATAAATCATATCTTTGCCGAGGGCACCTAAAGCAAAGGTGTATTTGATTCTACCTGGGATTTTGCCATCAAGTCTTGGTTGTGATGATGTCTGTTTCATAATTTTTCCTCCTTTTAATTTTAAATGAAACGCCGTGACAACCTGCACAAAAGATTTCGTTATTATTTAATAATAATGTTTCTTTTGTTTTTATGTTAACTAAATTATATGTTTTGTTTCGTAAATTGTCAATAGTTTTTGGTAAACATTTTTGCTTTCTCTGTTTTTCACTAAACACGACTTGATTTTTTAGTAATATTTCACTATAATGGTAGTGAGGTGATTCAATTGGCTACAATCAGAGATGTTGCCAAAAAGGCAAATGTATCAGTAGCTACTGTTTCAAGAGTGCTTAATAACGACACTACCCTCAGCACCTCGCTTGAAACGAAGCAAAAAATATTTGCAGCAGCTAAAGAACTTAATTATGTAAAGAAAAAAAGGGTTACATCAGCACCTTCATGTCGCATTGGAATTCTGCAATGGTTCTCTTCCAAACAGGAAATTGAAGATAATTATTACTTTTTGATGAGACAGGGTATAGAGGACTACTGTTCAAAAAATAACATAAGTATTGTACGAACATTTAAAACAGACAATGACTATCAGAATGTACTTTGTGATGTTGATGGCATAATCTGCCTCGGAAAGTTTAGTAAACAAGAAATAAAATCACTGCATTCATTGAATAATAAAATTGTTTTTCTTGATATGACCGTTGAGAATATTGAAATCACATCCGTATCACTCGACTTTCGTCAGGCAGTGTCCGATGCAATTAAATATCTATATGATTTAGGCCATAGAACAGTTGGCTTTATCGGAGGCATTGAACAGCTTGAGGACGGAACGATATTTCCTGATAAACGACTCAACACTTTCACAGACATTTGCGATGAACTAAACATTAAATATGATGGGTTTATTATGCAGGACAAATTTTCAACATCATCCGGTTATAAAATGATGTCAGAAATGATCAGCAAAGGAAATCTCCCCACAGCTATTTTTGCGGCAAGCGATCATATTGCAATCGGTGCAATGAGAGCTCTGCAAGAAAACGGTTACAAAATTCCTGAGGATATTTCTGTTATGGGATTTGATAACACAGAGCTTTCGGGATATACAAACCCTCCGCTTACTACGGTAAACGCACCTGTATATGCAATGGGTATTTACGGCATTAGATTTATTTTGAATATGATGAAATCTAAAAGCACCGATTATTTTTCTCCTATGCGTGTCTATCTGCCGTGTCCAATAAAAGTTCGCAACTCATGTGCAAAACCTAAAAGTTTATAATTATAACTCTACAAATGATAGAATAAGCCGGAAGATTATAATTCTGTTAATGAATTATAATAACTAAAAATCCATAAAAGAATCTCATATGCATTTTCTGTCAGATAAATTCATTTGGCAAATCGATAAAAATGTACAATAAAAAAATCACCTCCTATGATAATAAAGAAATTACCATAGGAGGTATTTGTTAATAATCTTACAATCCGCATACTCGTAATCGGTACTAAATACAAGGACATCGTCACTGCGGACAGTTCTAACCTGCGTTGTTCTGCCGAAATCACTATGTTTGATTTGTTACACTGGCATTTCACTCTCATTATAACCACACATAACCATAAAAGCAACATAATCTATGGTTTCGCCACGATTTTCTGGACTTATTGACAAACTTACCTGCTGAATTTTAGTAGTATTGACATTAAATTCCTAATAGTGTATTTCGAGAGTGGTGTTTTACAACAAAGCCTTGCTTGTTGTAAATCATCTCGGCAAATTTACCTGCGATTAAAGAAATATTATCGTAATCACCATAGGAATATTCAAAATAATCACCGTGAGCGTAACAGTATCGATTTTTTTACTTTTCATTTGCGTTAATAATTACAAAAATCAAATATTATTGTAATACTTTTCTGCAAGGGTGAAAAATATTGTTTCGAGTGAATCCAAGGACTGTTCGAACATATTAAATGATACACTGCTTTGGTCAGAATATTCAATTTTAATACTTACGGTGGTAGCATCGTCAATAATCAGTTCTTTGTTTTTCGGATTATATTTTTTCAGGATTTCCAATGCGTCTTCGGCAGCATCGCACAACAACTTCATATCCGTTTCGTTGATTAAAACATTTTCAAAAGCGATATAGCCGCATTTGCAGATAGCGTCAAAAAGGTAAATTGTGCCTTCTTTTCGCACATAAAAAGAACAGCAGTAGTCAAAATTTGAATGATTTTTTGAATAACTCACGGACACTATTTCTTTTTTTGCACGCATTTTTCGTTTGGAAATATTATGAAATAACGACCGTAAAGTCATATCGGTTATGTCATAGCTGTTCCGCAGAACGGACAGAATTTCGGAGGATTGCCGTCAGGCTTATAGCCGCAGGCAGGGCAAACAATTGCCGCAGAGTTTTGCGGATTAAACGGCTGTTGCGGCTGCTGATTTCCTGTGTTGCTCTGCACAGGCATTCCGTTCTGCTGATAACCTGTATTGTTCTGCATCGGCATTCCGTTCTGCTGATAACCCATATTGTTCTGCATGGGCATTCCGTTCTGCTGATATCCCATATTGTTCTGCATACCGTTTCTGATTTGTTCGCATAATCTCATCAACTGCATTCCGTCATCAAACGCTCTCATAAGCTCATTTCTTACAGTACCGATTGACGAATCAACATACATTGATATGTCGGTTATGAACGGATGATTTACGATGAATTTTGCTTTAAGAGAAGATATTCTTCGCGGAGATGACGATGTGTTTGTATCACGAACATACGGCTGAAGCGCAAGAGGAACATCAAGCATACCGTTTTGCCCCGAAAATGAGTTTGTTGTATCAAACTGACTGCCAAAACCGCTGTTCATACCCTGACGGTTATCATAGCGGTCGTACTCATCGGGGATTCCGTCACGGTCGGAATCCTGCAGGGTTGTATATCCGAGTTCAAGCCAAAAGTCCTGCAGCTGTGAAAAATCGAATATTTCAGGATTGCTGTTTTTGAAATCTCTGCCTATTGTGAAATAGAATTTTCTATTATTAAAATCAACAACAAGCTTTTCATTTGTGCCGGCACTTGCCGACTGAACAAATGCCGAATATTTCTGTCTGTTCTGTTCACGCTGTTCAAGATGAGTTTTAACATCAGCTATTGTTCTGTTTTTCCAACCTGATGAAAGCGAACTTAATTTGTGCTTGCAGTCGCTGCAAAGATAGCCGTCTGAAAGCTTTTGCCTTGTGAGGGCATTTACCTTTTCCCCGCAAAGGTCACAATATTTCTTTTCAAATAGTCCCATAAGCGTTCTCCTTTACAAAAGACTAACGATTTTCTTTTGAATGTTTGTAGCGTCTACGACAGAAATTGTTCCGTCATTATCTGTGTCGGCGAGTTTTAATTGATAGGAATCAAATTCAACATTATGAACAACCTGTTTTTGAACAAGTGTTGCGTCAATAACATTAACCACACCGTCCATATTTACATCATACGGAACAGTAATGTTTACATCAAAACTAATATCGTCTTTATACAGATATATCTCATACACCCTTGCAATACACTGCGGTTTGCTTACAGTAATGACATATTTGCCTGGGGATGTATCAAAAACCAAATATAAGGGTTTTGCATTACTGTTTACCGTTTCATCTTCAAAGCCGCCCTTATAAACGCCGTCAAAAGTGTATCTATCCACCTTAACAGTAATAGTATCATCCGGTGAGCCGCCTGTTTTTAAGTTCATTGTAATTCTGGCCTTAACCTCTTGCGTCACTTTAACCGATACACTGTAAATAACATCACCGTTTTCACCCGTAACAGCACACCTGAAATGAGTTTCATCAAAATCCGTATTCGGTCTGATGGTCAAAGCATTTGTTTTTGTTCCCTTGAAGGAAAATTTCTTTGATGTAGATGAGTTGTCACTTATGTTGAGCCACACAGTTCTTGTTACACCGGTGGGTGTTCTTCTCCTTACTTTCATCTGCCACTGATAGCTTGCGGCATTGTTGGCAGTAACCGATATAGTTCCTTCTTTGCCTTTCATAATTTCTGCCTCAGTGAACTGATGTGAAAATGAAGGTGATTTATCTGCAACAACGTAATATGCCCAAATATAATATTGACCTGTGGTTTCATCCTGAAGAATTGTCGCCTGACCGTCGTCGTTGTACAAGCCACATACTGCGTTCTTGGCAACCGCATATCCTCTGTTCATATTAAAGTATAGCTGACAACAATACATACCACTGTCAAAAGCTTCTCCGTCATTGAGCTTTCTGCCAACTTTGTTGTTTTTGTACTCATACCACTCAATATAATCAAAACTGTAGTAAGTGCTGTTTATCGGAGTTGCCGTAGTTGAGGGGATTTTCCGCTGTTCAGGTTTCTCCAAGCCTAAAAATCCAATTGTAGGAATTTCTGTCTTCTCAAGAAGTCCCGGAAAGTTACATTTTCCCGAATAAAAAGTACCGCTCTTTGAACCCGTTACTTTACATCTAAAGACAACATCTTTCCACCCTGAGCCGGGTCCTACAAGTTCTGCGTAGGTCTGAAATTTAAGATGGTCTGTAAAAACACCCGAAAATTTCGAGTCGGGTCTGTCGGTTTTATCGGAGAGGTTAACCCAGCTTAGGCTCGGATACTTTGCCTGCCATTGATAGGTAAAGGTTTCGTCTGAACTGCTGTTTACTCCCACGATAATGTTAAGGACATCTCCTATGTAAACCTCGGTGTCGATATATTTAATATAAGCCTGAGCCGCAGCGTTTGCGGTTATGGCTGTCATAGGAAGAGCCGTTAAAAGCATAAGCACACACAGGGCAACACTCGAAATACGCTTTGCTTTTTTCTTGATTTTCATAAAAAACCCTCCTTTATGCCCAAGGGTCATCCGAAGCGGGAGTTCGTATGTCGGAGAGTGCAAGATTGCGCCACAAGAACCATTGATTGCCCTTTCTGCGAAGCTCAATCGGGCGAGGTGAGTCCGCTCCCGACGACTGAACCTGAACCTTTGCATAACCCTCGCTCTGATAGGTATATGCATACTCGGAAACGGTTATTTTGTACGGAACATTCGGTGTATAATCGTTCTTCACGGATGAACCCTCAAAATACGAGCGAGGAATATATCCCCTGCCCTTGATTCTGTCACGCAAAAACTGAATATCCATCCCGTTCATCGGCTGAGGTCCTTTTAATACATTGAGCATTTCTATTGTGTTTTCCGGACTTTCATCATATTCAAACAACACAAGCATTGCAAATGCCGCTGTTGAAAGAGGTGACGAAAAGTCAAGCTCCGGCATTTTTTTGAGTTCATCTGCATTTTTCGGATAATCGGCAAATACAAATGTTTTGCTTTTGTACCTTGCATTGTTTACTGCTCCCGAAACAGCCTTTGAAACATTGTTTTTTACAACCTGATTTGTCATATTTTTTAAGCTGTCAAATATACCCATAAACAGTACCTCCTTTTTAAAGTGCGTCAAGTGCGGCAGCAAGATAATCTGCCGTTACGGATGAATAAAAAAACGAGCTTATTTTTCCGAATTGTTTTGCCTGTTTAACCCTGTCGGCAAGATCGGGGTATGACTGTTCATCACATAGCAGAGCCGTTTTGCAGTTTGGCAAATGTTCTTTTATTTTCTCACAAAGCTCAAGCCGCTTCTCGACAGTTGAATTGGCAAGTCTTGTGACATCCATAAGCAAAACATCAACTCTTTGTGCAATGCACAAATCAAGAATTTCTCCGTCCTGATTCGGCGAAACATTTTCAATGCAGAATCTTCCCTTCCTGACAAGTGCATTTTGAATAGCCTCACTAAGCAAATTGTTCTGAACACTGAGCAAAATTTTCTTCAACGGACATCACCCCTTTTCACCTATATCTTTCACTTATATTGTACAATTTTGCGGTACAAGATGAATGTGCCAAACGGCATATTTCACAACATAAACAAAAAAACACAGCCGTCCGATTGCTCGGACAGCTGTGAGCTTGTGCTAAGAATATCAATGGTGGGTAATTAAAAAGGGGGTAAATAATAAAATAATTATGCTTTGTTCTTAACAGCACCGATAATGTAAAGTGCAGGAATAACAAGACCGCAGATAAGTGAGAACACATTAAACTGTGAGCCGCCTATCATGCTGATAATTTCGCCTGCAACACACATAACCGCAACAATAACGCCCCATACAATACATGTGTTTGCCTTGTTCGGAAGTTTTGCATTGATAACGCCGATAATACCTGCAACAAACTCAGCGACCGCACTGATAAGTGCGAAAACGCCGCCGACATAAAGCATAGTCATATCGTATGTACCGTCGTTAAAAGCTGCAAGTGCGGCGATACCGAGAACAGCGATGATTGACACGACCAATGCAATAGCACCGAATACAATCATAAGGATTCCCGTTACTTTAAGAAAAGTTGAACCTTTTGCCTCCATAGTTTTTCCTCCTGTCATTAAATAATAAATTCTATGCGCCCTTGCCTTTAAATATTAACCTGACAAAGGGAGCATTTTGTACAAAAGATATCACCGTCCAATCAGTTATATCCTGTAATTGTATTATACTGTTTTAACAGCAAAAAAATATGTGCCAAACGGCACATATTCAGAAAAAAGTATTTATTTGTCGTCATTTTTATTATCAAGGATTACAATTCCCGCCTCTCTTGCCTTTACGGCAAGCTCTGTTCTCGACTTAAAGCCTGTTTTTTCAAGCATATACTGTATATAGTTTTTGACAGTACCGGGAGCAATGTAAAGCCTTTTTGCAATTTCCGTGTTTGTATCGCCGCTTGTCAGTTCACGCAAAACCTCAAGCTCTCTTTCCGTAAAATCCGTACTCATTGCATTGCCGAATCTGATTTCGGGAGTTGTGTCGGGAAACACACGCTCACCGTTCATTGTTCTGTCCATAAGCTCAATGATAGGTTCGGGACTTACCTCTTTGTACCAAAAGCTGTCAACCCCTGCCAGTCTTGCCCGCTTCAGGTAGGAATATTCAGGCATTGAGGTAACTATGATTATCTTGATTTTCGGGAACTTCTTTTTAATTCTTTCAGCCGCCTCAAGACCGCTTGCACCCATGGCCGTACAAATATCCATTAAAATCAAATCAACATCTGAATTTTCGCAATGATAATCCGCCATATCGGCATTGCTGATTGAGCCTGCCAGCGTATAGCTTTCACTTTGATTTACATACATTTCAAATAAAGTTCTCGGCATTGACTGATCTTCAACTATCAGTACTCTTGTCATATTGAAGCACCTCACTTTTTGGAATTGTGATTTCAAGAACAAAAATTTCGGAAGTCGATATTTTCATGCTTCCGCCGATTTGCTCCGCTTTTTTTCTTACGGAAGAAAGTCCGCCGCCCTCGTTAATTTTTCGGGGAGGTTTTCTACCGTTATTCTTGAATTTAAAGATATAATTTTCACCGTCGTCAAGACTTTCAAGAAGCATTTTATCCGCCTTTGCGTGTCTTGCGGCATTGTTAAGACATTGCAATGCTGCAAAGGTCAGCACCCGTGCAACCGCATTATTGTCTGTCGGAAGATTGCCGGCTATTTCAAGCGTTATGCCCACCAGCCTTGCGGCATTTTCAATATCCTTAGCAAAGTTTTCGTCTTTGCGGTCGTTCTCTGCGGTGTTTAAAACAGCAATATTGTTTCTCCACATTTCAAGCAATTCTTTATTATTTTCAGGCAGATTATTGTTTTCGAGATACTTTCTTGTTGCTATGAGAGTGCTTCCGAGCCTGTCATGAATTATCTCCTTTGTGCGGAGAATTTCTTCTTCTCTTGTCAGGTCACAGACCATTTCATTGTATTTTTTCAGATGAACATTAACCTTTTTCAGCTCGCCTATCTCATATTCCAAAATTGAAGTCAGCTTCGTAAACTCTGTTATGTCGGTTGCGACAAGCTGAAAATATGACTTTGAAAAAATTTCCGTTTCCGACAACGAAAAGCTGAAAACTCTGCCGTCATTTAATCTGACTGTAAATGTTCCGTCATTTTCATATTGAGAAACCTCTTTTATCTTTTCTCTGAAAGGCGCTGCAATGTTAAGCGATTTACCCGTAAGCTCAAGGCATATACTCTCCATAAGGTTATTTTTCAGCACAACAAGTCCGTTTTTATCAAAATAGCAAAGTCCGGCAGGCAGACCGTCAAAGCTCTCCTTGATTGACATTGCGGAAATATTGTTGTTCCTGCAGCGGTGAAGCTTTGCCGTTATGTACACAGACATTGCCGTGCAGTATGCCGTTATACCGACAGACAGAGCAAACGGCATTCTGCCGAAAAATTCAGCCATTATGTTAATTGAATTGTCATAGTAAATTTTACTCAGAATCTGAGTGCTTACCAAAAACATTGCCGATGAAATCACCGCAATAGCAACAGCCGAAACCGACCTCCACAATTTGATTTTATACAGAAAAGACACTGTTGCGTTGTGGATTGCCATACAGGTGACAACAAACTGTACGCTCATCAGTGCAACGCAAATGAATGAACGCATTTCAAACACGGGAGTCATATGCCGTCACCTCCGCTCTGCATACGAACAAACACAAACAGCGTGTCGCCGTCATATTCCGTGGTGACATTTCCGCTGAGTTTTGTAATATCGTCAAGTAAATCATCGGGAATTTTCATTTCATTTTTGCTGTCACAATTGATTTTTAAATCAATAAATTTATTATCAGCCTTTAAATTAAACAGCAACGCATCTGTGCAATTCATTTTGAGTCTTATAAATTCTCCGATAAATTTGAAGATTGCAATTGACTTTTCAGCGGATATTTCTCCCGATACATTGCTGAAAAACGAACAGGAAATTCCGTAAACAGAAATGTACTCGGCAAGTTCACGGATACTGTTTTCAAGCTCAAAAGCATTCAGCATTTTTCTGCTTTTTGCCATAATGAACAGATTGCTTATTCTCTTGATGTAAACATTCACAACACAGGCACGGGCATAATTGACCGAAATATCTCCGCTGTTATTTTCAATGTTTTTGAGTATATTTTCAAGGTCGCAAAGCTGCGGGCGGATAAATTCGGTTATGTTGTCATAGAGCTTGTTCTGTTCGGTTACTGCCGCTCTGCGTTTTTTCAGCTCTGCCTCTGATTTCAAGATTACATTGTATTCTGAAATCTGTTCCTTAATCTCCGAAAGCTCTCTGTTAATTCGGTTAATTGCCGATATGTCTTCCGTCCAAACTGCCTTACCGCCTTTTATATTATGCTTTTTAAGAATTATATTTTCATCAATCACAACACTGTTACCGTTTTTCAGAACAACATTTTTTGAAACATTTGCCGCATTTTTTGAGCGGTATTTCATATTGCCCTCATTGTCAAATATGAGAGCGTTAAGATTTGACGCATTGAAAAAATTGCCGTAACCCGTATTTGACGGCACAAGACCTATCTGAATAAGGCTTTCCCATAAAGCAATTGAGGCAAAACAGAACACCTCGGGAACATTATAAATTCTGAGTCCCGAATATCCGTGATTCAGATTGTTCCAAACGGTATAAATTATTGCGACAAGAATTATTACAATCGGAATCCACAGCTTTTTGCGTGTTGCAGAAATTCTGCATTGATTGATTGAAAGCACAATTGACGAAAGCACAAGCATAAAAATCCACACCGCAATTACATAGTAAACAGGTCCGTAGCTGTATTGCTTGTTCCAATTGTGAAAATCGGGAGCAAATACAAAAGCAAGCTGATGAAAATCGTTCGTCATAACAAGCAGCACAAGAACGGCGGCAGGTATAATCAAAAGATATTTTCGGTTATTTGTATTTTCAGGCTTGCCTATATTCAGCGTTGCAAAAAACATCATAAGCGGCAAAAACACCATTGCTATGTAATATGAATACCAAAGGTACCGTCCGTATGTGTTGATGTCGGCAGGGCTGTTGTATTTTATGGCACGAAGAGCCATCCACAAGAGCATAAGCGTTGCGGATATCACAAGGCAGATTCGTATATTCTTCTGAACAATGCGATATGAAACAGACACACCCCAGCCTATAATAAGCCCCGAAAAAATAATAACATCAAAATTTTCCATATAATTATCTGCTGAGGAAGTAAGATGAGAAAAAATTCTCACCGCACCGCCAAACAGGAATATAATTATCCCGATAACAGTCAGAAGTTTTGTTTTGTCTACTTTGCGAACCATATGCCACCCGTTAGTAATTTCAAATTTAATTTCTACAATAAACAATTTTTCCAAATTCCACTATTGCACACCATTTTACTACATAATAACACAATAAAACAGATTATACAATTACCTTTTGCTTGGCACTCACACTATTACTGCGTGAGTGCTGTTTTTTATCTAATACATTACATTGAATTCAGAGTTTTCTTATATACAATTGCATATGTCGTACCATTTTCACAATACTTTATCAGATATAAATTGATTATTTACAATACCCATTTAATAATTATCATACGCTACGAATACGAGATGACAATTTTTTGCCCATTGTCTTAATGCAGTATTATCTTTGTAACCCTTAACGACCATACCGTGCAACACATTATCGTCATCTTCAAAAGCTTCAAAATAATTATCCCAATAATCTTTATCATCAATTTTTGAATTTCCGTAGATGCGTCCGCTTTCGCCATGATCAACAAAAGTATTTATTTTTTCCAAATTTGAGCAATCAAACACAACAATATCGTTGCTGTCACTAATTCCGTTTGCAGGTTCAAAGACTTTTAGCGGTTTATAATATCCGTCTGATGCAATGCCGTCACTTGCGTTATATTCTTCCGATTCAAGTGTAATATCAGAAATGTATGAATCATCGTAAAGATAAAGCAATTTGCTGTAGTCTTTACTGTACAGGTTCTTGTTATGAGAAGAGTAATACGGATTATTTTTATCTACTTCAAATGAATCTATATAGGCATAAATATCCCTGTCTTCATCTTCAACCATAAATGTCGGTGACAACAAAGCCTCACTGCTGGTATATTTTACAGTTGACGGAAGTGTAACTTTACAATTACGAGCCTGATTAAAAGGATTGCAAAGTACTATATCATCAAATTTTGCAGACTCATCTCTGACACAAGAACCGATTTTTACAACAGGTTTTCCATCAATCTTTTCAGGAATTTTATTTCAGAATCTTCTTCGGGAGTTTTATTTATTTTGTTGAGGCACACACCGTCCTCGTAATCCGTAATCGTATAATTACCGACAGTTCTTTTGTTTTTCTTGTAATACTCATACGCTTTTTCGTTTGGTGTGAGAAATTCGATTAAATATTATTTGTATCTTTGATTTCCTTATAATTTATCCCCAGCCTTTTCAGTTCATCTAATGCAGCAGGATTAGTGTCATTAACTAACACCATTCTTTCGTGTGAAATACACCGAAACCATGGTATTGAATTTTTGTAAAAGACTAAATCTTCCGGATAATCATAGGCATTCCAAGAAGAAAAATCACTCGGTTCATTTAATAACTTTACAGTATCTTTATTTATCTTATAACAATGAATTTGTTGCCCTGTAGTATATCTCGGCATTTTTATTTCATCGGAAGATATTTTATAATCGCTAAATTCGGTCAAATAATCAAAATATCTCTCAGAATGGTCTTTTTTGTGAATTTGCTTTACTGTAAAAAAGCTAAAACTGTCACTATTAGAAACAGCAAGTTTCAATATATTTTTGTATTTGCTATTGTAATTTTCGTAATTCATAAAAACATAGGTCATAACTTCACCATTCTAATACAAACTTTCATTTAATATATGACTTTATTCTCCGACAATATAACAGACATTTGTAAAAATTTTTCCGTCTGAAAGCATTTCTAAAAATTTATCAATGCTAATTTTACCAAGGATAACTTCCTTTTCGTTTGATTGTCCCCTACACAAAAATATGACTGTCTTAATAGGTGAATATCGTCGGTATGTAGCTGTTTTGCACTTTTCTGTTCAGATACTAATATCAGGACATCATACATAAATATTTATTCCTTTCTAATCAATCACAAACAAATTTCGTTGTAACTTATAATTTGAATTTTAAGATTGTGTTGCTTCATCTAAAGTGATAAATGGTATAAATTTACATCTGTTTTTAGACTGTCTGCTTTTTAATTTTTTAAGATGGATTTTTTGCATATTTACATACAAATCTGTATTGGGTTTGTCTGTTGGTTCTATAAAACAAAATATTCTGAACTTACCGAAAGTAACGGATTTGTCGGCTATATGGGTCGAATCGGAATATGCAAGAATATCAGTCTTGCGATTTGGAACTGCCACAAAAAGAACCTGATCCCCTGTTTTCTTATTTTTTATCCTACAGGATCTCACGGAATCATTCTCCCCTATACTGTCATTATAAGAAAGGTCAGACCTCTCAAATTCAGTGTATTCTGCATCTCTGTTAAAAATAGATATTTTGTTTTTAAACTTCGTGTAAACAGCAGGAAAAACTTCTTTCGTGTATTCATCAAGCATTAAAACAAATTCACTTTTTGGAAAATCCAGTAATACTGCATAAACAAAATGAGTTTTTATAGTGTCTTCGTTTTTTGAATACATTACTTCATCGTAAATGTCTGAAAATCTCATAAATTTAGCGCTGTTATTGGTATAGTACCTATAAAACAGCAACAGAGGGAGCCAAATAGGTACGGCTACAAAGAATAGCAATCTGCCGCTGCCATTGTCGGATGACACATTCTCCTGCGGCACATAGTCAGGCGAACTGCGCTGAATCATTATTATGATAATCAACACCGCATAAAAAGTCATTACTGCAATAATGAATATTAAAGCAAACTTTTTTTCTTTAAGTTTTCTTTTTTTGAGTTCTTCTTCGCTAAGTTTTTTATCTTTCTTTTTATTCATATTTATACCTACTGTTTTTTAAATAAATTCATTCTATAAGGCGATTATAAATATAAACATCTAAAAAAGCAATATAAGTTATTATTTTGTCATTATTTTCAGAAAATATTGACAAAAGCTAAAGTTTGTTTTTAGCAGTATTAACTCACGATTTTGTTACACACTCAATTTATTTATAATACAAAAAATTAAGAAGCAAACCTGAAATCAGGCTGCTCCTTAATTATCCTTATCAAGTTCCAAATACATATCAAATTCAATTTCTGACGAAAGTTGTGCCATAGTTTTAAGAATATCGGATGAAAGAAAAATAATCGGGTGTTCAGATGATTCGATTACAACACAAAATTTTGCAGTTAATTTATATTGATTTATTAAACTGACAATGGTATTCAAATTTGGTTTTAGCATTTCAATCATTTTCTGCATTACGACTTCAGCCTCAATAGTATCTATGTAATCGGTCGAATATATTAAACTTGACGCATCAACTATTCTTTTTATACTCTTGTTTCCGCCAAGATATTTCACATCGCCTAAATACTCTTTATCGACAGGAGAAAGATTTATTCTTTCTCTGATTCTGTCAATATTTATTTCAGGATTTTCAGTCCATAAAATAAATTCTGCCATAATTTCGTGCATATAATCACCTTTTCACATTCTATTACTCACTTTCATTCAAAAAACAACTTTCAAATGAGTTATCTTTTACAGATTTCTATTAATAAGTTTTTAGCTTAGTTTGATTTATTTTAATATTATCATTCATTTTATCAATTTCGGGTTTTAGTGCATTAACATCATTGCTGATAATTGCATTTTTAAGATTTTCAAAATATGATATGTCTGTTTCATATTCCCTGATTCTGTCATAATTGACAGGTGCGGATTTTTTTAAATCATTCATATCGTCATTTAGCATTTTCAGATACTTTTCAATTTCATTTTCTGCCGAGTTATATTCTTTCAAATACAAATAAATATAAATGAAGTCTAATCCAATAAAATCATTAGTTTCTTCTATCTCCTCTTTACCTGAGCAGATTAATTTGTCATACATCAGATATTTGTCAAGATATTCGGAGATTGATTTTGCATTAAAAAATGACTCATATAATTCATTGTATTTTGAAAACATTCTGCTAATACAATTTGTAACATCTGATTTATCGGTTGCATCGGCAATATATTCCTCACCTGACAAACGGCTTAATGAAAAATCATCATCTCCGTCATAGATACACTTTGCATCAATTTCAAATATTAACGGAGCAAAACTATGAATAACATCAAATTGCAGTTCGTCATAATTTTTATCATAATGATATAACAGATACACTCTCGCAAAGATATCATTATAGAGTTTGACAAAAGAATTTTTATTTTCCGTATATCCATGTTTTATCAAAAATGAACCGAATTGTTGTGTAAACAAGTCTTTAAGATATTTTTTCATAATAGCACCTCACGGTTAATATTCTACAACATACCAATCCTTTGCAATTGATTTACTTAAATATTCTTCTGAGTCAATGTATGAGGATTTGTTTTTGCAATAAATCAAATCTATGTCCTGAGCAATGTATGAAAACGACACCTCTCCGTTTTCAGATAAAATAACATCAAAATCATATTTATCAAAGAGTTTATATGCCAAATCGGTAATTTTGCTTTTCTCGTTATCAGTTAATTCTGAATCAGTCTGATAGTAAAGCGTGTCTTTATAAAAATACTTTTCAGACTTGATTACAAAACTACCGTGAGATATGTTTTCAATATTGTACTTATCTATAAGTTTTGCCATTTCATTGAAATCAGCTTTATCGGCTGAATAGATTTTGGTAAGATAGTTCGTGTCATAGTCTTTTCGTCTGACGTCATCTATTACAGGAAACAATATTGAATAAATTCCGCCAAAAATAAATATAGCCATGATAACCACAAACGCAATAGTTTCTGCCAAAAACAACTTGTGCTTTTTAAAATCTATATAATCTATATTTTTCATACAAGCACCCCGCTAATTGTAAGGACAGAAAAAGCAATTGAAACCATTATCGAAATTACTGTAATTAGAGTTACAATTTTTTTGCTTAAATTTGGACTGTCGGGCAGAATCATTGCAAGTTGTGCAAGATAAATATTTAACGGAACAGCTATGAAACCTATAAGTGCAGTAGATGTAAATGCAAAAAAAACGCTCATTACTATGTAAAAGCAAACAGTGTCTTTAAGCTTCTTGTATATATAAACAGGGATACTTGCTATTACTGCAACAATAAAAAGGATAAAGCCGATTATTGCAAAGTAGTATGCAGTAGACCAATATGTAAATAAAAACAATCTGTCTATTGAATCAAACAAATTTATGATGTAATAGTATTTGTTCATAAAAAATTTCTTTCCGAAAAAAATAATCAGCCGATTGATATGTGATTAAATTTACTGTAATCAATTCCTGTGCTTTTCAAATTATCAAATTTAGAATATTTGAAATTGTTATTGCAATCGACCAGAATAATGGTATCATTGTTTAACAACTCCATTATAACATAATCATTTGAAGAATAACAATTCTTAATTTTATCAGCAAGAAGTTCTTTTGAACCGTTCAGAACATCCTCACCTTCTATCATTCCGCTTGTGTCAACCATATTTTTATCAATGACTTTAACACAATCCTTTTCGCCATCAGCAAGGTTGTGCCAAACAAGAAGCGTATCGTTTATTTTGACTGCATATCCATCACGGTTAACCGAAAAATGTTCTCCTACTTTAAGATTTTTATAAGATTCATAATCATCAATCGAAGGATCACAGGCGGATAATAAAAAAAGGATACATAAAGTACTCACTATTGTACAAACAACTTTTTTAAACATAAAAACACTCCTTATCATTTTCAATATATTTCAGTATCTTTTTGACATACACTAAAAATTTTCTTCATAATATTTTAAAAATTCATCAGCCTGTTTGTTTGGATTTGCTGATTTTATGTATTTTGTAATGTAGTGTGAATACTCATAGTCATGGATAAGTGGCAATATATTTCTCACCAGACAAACGGCTTAATGAAAAATCATCTTCTCCGTATCTGTCATAAACGAATCAAAATGTTGCACAAATAAATTTTTAAGGCAATCTCCCATAGTATACTTCCTATCTGATTTTGATATTTTAAATACAAAGTAATATTATCACCAATGAAATGCAATACAACAGCATCAGCAGTATATGCATTACAATTAGTTTGCATTTATAATTTTGTATTGACGTTACTTTTATGTTTTGATTTTCCGATTTTATAAAATCAGAAATATTGTATGCCGTATGATACACTATACCTATACCTAAACACACATAAATAAAACAAATAAGGAATGCAGACTTGACACCAAAATATATTAGAAAACTACAGGTAATCGGCGGAATAATTGCATAAACAGTCGGCAAAATCAAAGGCTTTTTCAAGGTATGGTAATATTCCTTTTTATTTTTCTTTTCTGCATATGCAACAGCCTTCATAGGGTTGTCATATTTCCTATCCATAAATTTTGCATACTTTGAAATTTGAATAAAAAAGAGAATTCCGCAGAAAATGGAGCAAGCAATTCCGAACCATACGCACAAAAGAAGTTCGTTTGCTTTTTCTTCATATGTGAGATTATTTACAGATTGACCGATTAAATCGGAATCAAGCAAAATAGGTATAATTGAGCCGATTAGCAAGCACCAAATTGCCGTTATACCGCTTGCAAGCCACTTTTTCATGTTATCCGATGAATACATTTTAAACAGCCAAAACAACATAATTAAAGTTACAGCTATTAAAACAATTGAAACTGAAATTTCAAAAGGGTTATGACTTACAACAAACCTTGACACAAACTGAATCGGCAAACACAGACTTGTCAAAAAGATGTTTTCGGTACAACTCATCAAGTTTACAATAAAATTAATTATCGTAGACATTACAATGAATAGCAACAAAAGTAAATGAATTTTTTCTACCGACTTAATATTTTTGTAATTGAAATTTTTCATAGTTAACACCATCATTTTAAAGAATCGTAAATGCGATTGAAATTTGCTATTTCTTTCTCGTTGTACGGTGAATCGGGGTTGTATTCATACATTGACAAAATCCACTCAATCAGCGTGATATCATTGCCGCTTTTAACAAGGCAATTGTCGAGCAAATATCGAATTACTGTTTCACGATTGTAGAAAAATGTACCTGAATACATTAGATAATCACACAACAGAATTGTATGCTTGGGTGTATTCTCATTTGAAATTAAGTAAAGAAGATAACAGAACATATCTCGGTTATCAACCGATGAAAATTCTTTTTCAATGTTCTCAAGTGTATATTCAAAGTCGGATTTTTTAAGTTCGTCATATACAAACTGAAAATCTCCGTGTTTGATTTTATTTTTTAATTCTTTGAAATTCGGCATAATATCACCTCGTATATTGATAATTCTTGCTAAATATCTTCAAGAACAATACATATAATTTTTACAATTTAATTATAACTATAAAAAATCCAATATGCAACAAATTATGCGGCTTTACGACTTTGAGGCTGTAACCGTATTCATTTGTTTTATCCTCAAAAAACGCTCTGCCATTTACAATATACTTTGTTGAAATTCATATTTTAGTATCTTTCTGACAAACACTAAAAATTTTCTTCATAATATTTTAAAAATTCATCAGCCTGTCCGTCTGGATTTACCGATTTTATGTATTTTGTAACATAGTATGTATACTCGTAATCATGGATAAGTATTGGAATATCTGCAATGATTTTACCGACTTCGTTGTCTGATCTTAAATTCAAAACGACCTCGGAAATCAGGGCGTATAATTCTTTACAACCTTTTGGACCGTTACCGATATAATTCATTTCATCATCATAATCTTGTTCGTCATCCTCGTAACCGATATTATCAACACCGTTTTCAGCATACCAATCAACCAATAATTTTGCACTTTTATCGTCAGCAATCAGGTATATTTCATCATTGCAGCCCCAAAAAGCCATATTCCACTTTTCCTCTTCGTCGTTGCAATCTTCAATATCACTAAGCGTATTACTGAATATGCTGACATAGGGAAAATTCTCAATATTATCGTACACATTACATTCATTAAAATTGATGAGTATTGAAATTACATATGTATCTTTTGCAATTGATTTAAAATAATTTTTTATTTCGTTGTATAAATATTCTTTTAGCATAATTTATTCTCTTCCTTACCTCTTTAAGCATTCAATCTGTTATACTCATTAATCGCAATATAACTAAACAAATCATTCCCGTTTATAAGACACAAAACGCAATTTGCACAAATGATTAAACACATCAAAATTGCTATAATATCAATGCCAAAAGCTAAAGTGTGTTTTTTAGTTATGTACTTATTATGCAGTCGAGTTGCAACTAACAAAATTATTGAAATTAACACAACATAATGAATAGCTTTTATCGTACCTAATATTTCATTTGCACCCATAAGTGTAATAATTGTCAGATAAATACTTTGTGATATTAACAAAACAAATGTAAGAACAGATACAAAAATCGACTCCGTTTTCGGCATTTTTGGACTACCCTCAGACAGTAATTGTTTACAAACAAATACATCTAAAATCACCATAATACACAATACTGTTGCAATGCCAATTTTCATTGCAACAGAAATAAAAAACGGATGCAAGAACAATATGAAATCAAAAGCAATACCGCTTATTAATAAAAGGGTATTCAGAATATAATAGCAATTTAATTTGGTTTTCATAGCTCTCTCCTTAAACACCAAATTTTGATAAGTCTATTATGCAACAAATTATGCGGCTTTGTCGGCAAATTTGGAATATATAACAAAGAAGCGTGAATAATTTTAGCAGTAATGACCGTTAAAAATCATCACGCTTTCAAAGCGTTCTTTAGCATCTGTAATTTTACCTTTGGCAACTATAAAGAAAGCTAAATTAATAATCAAAATAAATACAATTGAAATGATTATTGCAAGGCACAAATTTGCTAGGCCAAAGTATGTAATCAAACCAAATAATACTCCCGCCAAAGAAAATAAAACAGCCAAAAAGTAATATATTTTGTTTGATTGCAAAGTCAAATTTACTTTAAGGTTTTCGTCAAGCTGTTTTGTTTGAATTTTTATTAATGGAGCTAATATGCCCTCACGGGAAAGTAGTGATGTAGATGTAACTTTTAAATCAGTAATATTATTAGGGTTATCACAGTAAAATTCATATCCATTATCATATGAAGAAGAACTGCAATTAAAAGCAGTATGCTTTTTGAGTTTATCGTAAAAATCAGTTTCGGAAATCTTAATAATATATTCAAATGATTTTTTCATACTTCTCCCTCATTTTCAATCAAAGGTATTTTTTGACAACACAAGTTCTGAGTTATCTGTAACTTCTTTCAATACAGGCAGAATTTTATTGTAGTCCTCTGCGTATATAAAAAGTTCGGAATGGCAGGTCGGTTGCAAAATGACCTTACTGTTCGGAAGATACAAATCTATGCAAGCGAGATACCTGAAGTTATTTTCTACGATACAGTCTATAATCAAATCATCTTTGGAACATTTGAGTGCGTAGCTTTTATTCTTTTTTATATAACTTCTGAGATTGTTATAGCAATCATAGCTTTTCTTATCCGACCAACTTTCAAACAGACATTCTTTTTGCGAAAATTTATTACCGATTACGATATAATCGTTTAAAGCGGAAACTATCTTTTTAATTGCTTCACTGAATAAATTTGCGACACAGTAAAAATCCGCCTTATCTGATAACGAGGCGTCATTATCAAAACCACCGTCCCAGTATTTTTTATATGTAATGTAATAAATTTCTTTCTGTTTGTAAATTTTTCTTTTAAATTTAATTTTATCTTCGCTGATTTTTATCATTTTACAATATCCTTCCGAACAATAGTGCTTACATAGGAATTATAAACTTACTTTACCTCTTTGCAGTTTTATTATACTATTTTAAAACAATATTTGTCAAGATTTGTATTAGTTATTTTAATACATTAATCCCGATTTTTTAAATAAAAGTCGGGGAACAGAAATTATTTTATCTGTTCCCCGAATGTGTTTTATAAAATATTAAATTCAGTAAATTATTCTTTTACAATGTTTTCAAATGTGTGCCAACCGAGAACTGCACATTTTACACGGGCAGGCATATGAGAAATGTCAGACAATGCTCCGCCCTCCTCAAGCTCTTCAATTTCTTCGTCAGTTGCTTTGCCTTGAATCATTTTAAGGAAAATATCTTTCAGATGTTCAGCTTCATCAACTGTTTTGCCGATAATCAAATCAAGCATAATATCGGCTGACGCCTGTGAAATTGCACAGCCGTCACCTGTAAACGAACCGTCTGTAATCACACCGTCTTTGATATTAAGATTAAGCACAATGTCATCACCGCAGCTTGGATTAACACCCTCAAGGCTTGCCGTTGCCGTATCAAGCGGATGTTTGTGCATTGGATGAAGATTGTGATCGGTCAAGATTTCATTGTAAAAGCTTCTGTTATTTTCCATATCCCATTCTCCTTCTGACAGATGACACGCTGTTCAAAAACGCATCAATGTCATCTTTCGTATTGTAGAAATAAATACTTGCCCTTGTTGTTGACGGAATGCCTAAAAATTCCATCAAAGGCTGTGCGCAATGGTGTCCTGCACGGACTGCAATACCGTCAGCGTCAAGAATACTGCTGACATCATGCGGATGAACTCCGTCAATTGTAAAGCTGATAATTCCGCAATGCTCTTTCGGGTTGTTGCTTCCCTGAATATTGATATGAGGAATTTTCATAAGTCCGTCAAAGGCTCTTTTGGTAAGTTCTTCTTCAATACTGCCGATTGTATCGTAACCTACATTTTGAATATATTCAATTGCGGTTTTCAACCCCCATGCACCAGCCGCATTTACCGTTCCTGCCTCGAATTTATGCGGTAAATCGGAATAGATAACCTTGTCCCTTGTAACGGAATCAATCATCTCACCGCCCGTTAAAAACGGCGGCATTTTTTCAAGAAGGCTTTCTCTGCCGTATAATACACCGATTCCGAAGGGTGACATAAGTTTGTGTCCTGAAAATGCAAGAAAATCTACATCAAGCGACTGAACATCAACGGGAATGTGTGGAACGCTCTGTGATGCGTCAAGCACAACAACTGCACCGCATTCCTTTGCAAGCTCTGTGATACGCTTTATGGGAATTTTGCAACCGAGTACATTTGATATGTGAGTTACTGCCACAAGCCTTGTACGCTCCGAAAAAGCCTGTTTCAGCTGTTCTTCTGTAATTGTGCCGTCAGGGTTGCATTCAATGTACTTTACCGCTGCGCCCGTTTTTTCTGCAACTGCTCTCCATGGCAACTGGTTGCTGTGGTGTTCCATCACAGTGACAAGAATTTCGTCACCTTTTTTTAGAAAATTCATTCCGTAGCTGTAGGCAACAAGATTGAGGCTTTCGGTTGCATTGCGTGTAAATATTATTTCACGCTCCGACCTTGCATTAATGAACTTTCTGACTGTTTCACGGGATTGCTCATAACATTCTGTAGCTTTGAAACCCAAATCATAAAGTCCACGCAGAGGATTTGCATTGCATTTTTTGTAGAACTCCATTTCCGAATTTATAACAGATTCAGGTCTTTGAGCAGTTGCAGCACTGTCGAGATAGACTACAGGATTTTCTCGCAAAAGCGGAAAATCTTCCTTAAAGTTTTTCATTTGCATAGCCTGTAACCTCCTCCAGACAGGATTTTGCAAGCGTTTCAAGCTCCTCATCACCGATTTTCGAGCATAAAGCGTCAAGTTTTGCACGAGCCATAAGGTTACAAGCCTCTTCTTCGTCAAGACCTCTGCTTGCAAGATAGAAAAGCACATCATCGGACGGTCTGCCGATTGACGCACCATGGTTGCCCTCAACATCCTCTTCCGCACAAAGAATGAGCGGTACGGTCTGATTGATTACATCTTCACCTAAAATGAGAACATCTTCGTTCTCGTCACCCTTAGCACCCGATGAGCCGAGTGGGAAATCAATTGTACCACGGAATAATTTATATGCTTTATCTCTCAAAACACCGCCGGCATTCATTGAGCTGACGGACTTTTTGCCAATATGCTCGGCAACATAGTTCATATCAAGCAACTGCTCGTCCTTGCAATAGTAGCCGACATTGAGGTCAAGATTGCTCTGTCTGCCTAAAAGCGTTGTCTTTGTGCCTGTATAGGTTTCATTTCCGCCGATAAAAAGCTGTAATATCTCTGCGGTTGCATTATCTTCACATTCTGCACCGACATCGTTTATAAAGCGGAAATTTTCCGAAAGGAGATTAAGCTGTACGAGTCTGATTTTTGCGCCTTTTTCAGCTTTAAATTTCGTTCTTACGGCACAAATACCGTTTGCATTCCACGCTGACTGCATTGCCATAAACACGGTAAGCTCTGTGTTTTCGGGAGCGTATAATTCTATGTCTGCAAAAGCGTTTTCACCGTTTTTGCAATTAAAAAACAGCTTTTCACTTTTTGTTTTATCAGCCGATATTCTGATTTTTTCAGACTGTGATATTTTTGAGATTTCGTCAATCTCCTCACCCATACCTGTCTGAATATTTGCAAATGAATTCCAGATTTTTGAATCTGAAATATTTGTATATTTTTCAATTATTTCTTTTTGAACAGGAACGCTGTTCCAACCGTCAACGGGAACATCTTGAATCTTTGCCTGATTTACTCCCAAACGGTTCCATGTGGGTGACGGAAGAAAGTTCACTGTTAAGTCTTTATTATCAACCATAATGTCCTCCTTATCCGATACTGCCCTTCATCTCAAGCTGAATGAGATTGTTCATTTCAACCGCATATTCAAGCGGAAGTTCCTTTGACACATTGTCTGCAAATCCGCTGACTATCATCGCCCTTGCATCCTCTTCACTAAGACCTCTTGACATGAGGTAGAATACAGCCTCATCGCTGATTCTGCCTATTTTCGCCTCATGACCGATATCTGCGTGCGGAGTTCTGATATCCATTACAGGAATAGTATCTGAGCGTGACTTTGAATCAAGCATAAGCGACTGACACGAAACGGCAGATTTTGCATTTTCGGCAGACTTGTTTACAACAACGGAGCTTCTGAATGTGCTGATTCCGCCGTCCTTTGAAATCGACCTTGTGTTCATAAACGAGGATGTTTCTTTGCCGATATGAACTACTTTTGCGCCTGTATCAAGGTTCTGTCCCTTGCCTGCAAATGTAATGCCCGTAAACTCCATTCTTGAACGGTCGCCTTTTAAAATTGTCATCGGATAAAGATACGACACATGAGAACCGAATGAACCCGATACCCATTCCATAGTACCGCCATCTTCAACAAGCGCTCTTTTGGTGTTAAGGTTGTACATATTTTTTGACCAGTTTTCAATTGTTGAATATCTGAGCCTTGCATTTTTCTTTACAAAAAGCTCAACGCATCCTGCGTGAAGATTTGCTATGTTATATTTCGGTGCAGAACAACCCTCTATAAAATGCAGGTCTGCACCCTCGTCAACGATAATGAGCGTGTGTTCAAACTGACCTGCACCGGGTGCGTTAAGTCTGAAATATGACTGCAACGGAATTTCTACCGATACTCCCGGCGGAACATATACAAACGAACCTCCTGACCACACTGCACCGTGAAGTGCGGCAAATTTGTGGTCATTCGGACGGACAAGTTTCATAAAATATTTTTTTACCATGTCGGCATATTTGCCCTTTAACGCACTCTCCATATCGGTATATACTACGCCCTGTGAGGCAACCTCTTCACGAACATTGTGGTACACAAGCTCGGAATCATACTGCGCTCCGACACCTGCAAGGGACTTTCTCTCTGCCTGAGGAATACCGAGTCTTTCAAATGTATTCTTGATATCTTCGGGAACTTCCGACCATTTTGCGGTCATCCTTGTGTTCGGACGGACATAGGTTGCAATATTGTCCATATTAAGTCCGTCAATGGGCGGTCCCCAGTTTGGAACTTTGAGTTCATTATAAATTTGAAGTGACTGCAAACGGAAATTCTGCATCCACACGGGATCGTTCTTTTCCTTTGAAATTTTTTCTACAATTGAGGCATCAAGACCTGATTTGATACGGTAGGCATCATTTTCTTTGTCTTTGATATCGTAGACACTTCTGTCAACATCATCGACATATGTTCTTTCTTTCATCTTAATACCTCCGTCAGAACTTTTCAGCATAAAGTTCAAGATATTTTTCAAAGCCGTGTTCATTGATTTCATCAATCAATGAGGCATCACCTGTTTTTACAATATGGCCGTTGACCATAATGTGGGTGTAATCAACTTTGAGAGATTCAAGAATACCTGTGCTGTGTGTAATGATGAGCAATGCACCGTCACGCTTTTTTTGATAATGTTCAACACCCTTTGATACTGTGCGAACCGCATCAACATCAAGGCCCGAGTCTGTTTCGTCAAGAATTGCAAGCTTTGGATTGAGTAAAAGCATCTGCAAAATTTCTGCTTTTTTCTTTTCACCGCCCGAAAAACCTACATTTAGATCACGCTCGGAATATGACGGATCCATCTGCAAAAGCTCCATAGCCTCTCTGAGCTCTTTTTTAAAGTCCCAAAGGCGGATTCTTTTTCCACGGTTCTTTTCAAGAGCGTTACGGATGAATGATGAAAGTGAAAGCCCCGGAACTTCAAGAGGACTTTGGAATGAAAGAAAAATTCCGTCCTTTGACCTTTTATCGGGTGTTTCATCGTTAATGTTTTTTCCGTTAAAAAGTATTTCGCCTGAATTAAGCGTATATTTAGGACTGCCCATAAGTGCAAATCCAAGCGTTGACTTGCCTGCACCGTTTGGTCCCATAAGCACATGCGTTTCACCTTTGTTTATACTAAGATTTATATCGTGCAGAATTTCCTTTTCCTCTACACTTACAGTCAAACCGTTTACATCAAGTAATTTGTCTGCCATTTCATAATCCCACCTTGTTATATTATCAACCCACCAAAAGAGAGGATAATTAAAATATAACCTTTTCAACCCATTTTGTCAATGGGTTGGTATTGCATTTTTATCGTTTTTTGTATATAATCAAGGTATATAAGCAAAACAGGCTTGCAAAATATGCAAGCCTTGCCAAAAGGGGATAATTTTATGCTGATTTCAAGTAAAGGTCGTTACACGCTGTATGTGCTTGTCGATCTGGCAAAAAACGGGCAGAACAGATATGTTCCGCTAAAAGAGATTGCCGAAAGACAGAATATTTCCAAAAAGTATATGGAGGGCATACTCAAAACACTTGTTGACCGCAACTTGCTTGAGGGCTTAAAAGGAAAAGGCGGCGGCTACAAGCTGACTAAAGAGCCGAAAGATTATTCACTCGGTGAAATTCTTCGGCTTACAGAGGGGGACCTTGCATCTGTTCCCTGCACTTCAAAAACTCACGAGCACTGCAATCATATGGAATCGTGTCCGTCACACCCTATTTGGCAACAACTTGATGGCCTTATAAATAATTATCTTGACGGTGTAACCCTTGCAGATTTGCTTAAAAATACTTAATAAAATAAAACACACAACATCTTTGCTTTTATGAGGATGTTGTGCTATAATTTATGTAGCAAGTAATTTGAACTGATTTTAAAGCAAATTACACTGTTGTTATGAATCTATCAGCAAAAGCAGGTGATTTTATGGCTTTCGATACATTTGACGAGGGTATAAACCTTGGCGGAATGAGAAGCAAAAATGAAATTAAAACTTTGATATGTTATTTATATAATTCTGTAAAAGAAAATATGGATAAAGGAATCATCATTCAGGCGATTTTAAAACAAGGTCTTGCGAATTATTTTGAAACAAGTTCGGCATTTGACGATCTTGTAATGAATGGAAATCTTATTCCTGCCGACGATGAACATAAAACATATTCTCTCACGGAAAAAGGCGCTGAAATTGCAAAACAGCTTGACAGTACTGTTGCCTATACCATTAAAGAAAAAGCGTATGCGTGTGCGGTCAAACTGCTTGCAGAAAAGAAAAAAGAAATTGAAAACAGAGTTAATATTTCCAAGAATGATAACGGTTTTACGGTTGAATGTTCCGTATCAGGCGGCGATATGGATCTTATGAAACTTAACATCTATGCTCCCGAAATGGAACAAGCGCTTATTTTAAAGAAGAATTTTCTTGATAATCCAAATAAAGCGTACAAGGTTATGCTTGCCCTTTTGACAAAGGACAAAGAAACTGTCGGCGATGCTCTTGAAGAACTTTACGGCATTGTATAAAATTTCATACAAACAAATTCGGGCGGTCTTTTTGACTGCCCTTTTATATTTATTCAGAAAAATAGATTAAGGCCAAGCATAAGCGTCACTCCGGGGATTCCGCCTATTGCAGAAACTAAAAGCGACAGAGCGCTTATCGGCAAAGTTACACCTGTAAATGTCCCTGTCAGATTTACGGCAAAGAGGGTAAGCATCCCAATTGCCATTGAAAGTGCCGAACGCTTGAACGGATGCTTGCTTTTCCCGATATAATGCAGGACTGCAAAAATCAGAAAGGTTGAAAAAATAATCAGACATATTCCCCACCACGGCATTTTAAACAACTCCACATAAAAAATAAAACCGTCGGACTATCCGACGGTTAATTTTATGCTGATTATTCAGTTTATATGCTTACAGCACACCAAATTTTGAAAGCACATTAAGTGCAATTACAAAAATTACAAATACAGCAGCAAATACTTTTGTCCAGCGTGAGAGGAACGCATCAATTGAACGAGCCTTATTCTTTGAGAAATAAGAGTCAGCAACACCTGTTACGGCACCGATACCCTGCTGATTACCCTCCTGAAGGATAATTACAACGATAATAGCAACAGATACGATTGCGAGCAATACGCCTAAAATAATGCCCCAAATGCTCATTTTTATCTTCCTTTCATTTTAATAAATACGAATAAAACAAATTCTGCTTTAATAACTGTTTTATAATACCATAGAAATGCAACATTTTCAAGAGATATTACAAATTTTTTATTTATTTTTTACGGTTATTACACTCAGAATTCTAAAAAACTGTTTTCGCCAAAATTAAATTAACGAAAGTTGTTCGTTTTGAGTATCTTCATTAACAGGCAAAGCACCTCTTGCAGGAAGTGAACTTGTTCTGTAACGCTTTGGATTTGTAAAAGTTCCCTCTTTGTAGCGTTCTATGCTGAAAAGTCTGTGGCCTTTCTTTGGTTTGAGAACAGCAACACCCTGTGTTGAACGGGTAGTTTTGAGAGTGAGTGCGCCTGTATGAACGAGTAGCATATTGCCCGATGATGCCTTGAAGAGAACTTCTTCATCTTCAGGCATATAGAGAAGTCCGACAAGCGGAGACTTATCAGAATATGCACCTGTGAGTTTTTTACGGTTAGTCTTTGTTGCATAGGATTCAAGCGGAACTTTTGCGGCTTTGCCGTTTTCAAAGGCAAAGAGCAGTATACCCTTATAGTCCTTTGTAACAACCATTTTCACTGCATTTTCGCCCTCATCAAAGCCAAGCTTTGCAGCAACATAATCGCCGAGTGTGCTTGCCTTTGTTTGTGAAAAATCATTTGCTTTTGCCTTATATACCTGACACTTATCGGTAAAGAACAAGAGGTCGCAATTGTTTGTAAACTCAAGTTCCTGAATGATTTCATCACCGTCTTTGAGCTTTTGCTCACCGCTCATTCTAAGCGACTGCGGAGTAATCTTCTTGAAATATCCCTCTTTTGTAAAGAAGAGATTTACCGGATAATCGGGAATCTCGACTGCCTCTTCCTCATACCTTGCAACATCTTCATAGATAATGATACTTTTTCTAGGCTGACCGTATTTTTCAGCGATTGATTTGAGTTCTTTGACAATGATAGTCTTAATTTTTGCCTTGCTCTTTAAGATTTCATCGAGTTCGGCAATCTCTTTTTCAAGATCTTCAAGATCTTTTGTACGCTTTAAAATGTATTCACGGTTAAGATGACGAAGTTTTATTTCGGCAACATATTCAGCCTGTATTTCGTCAATTCCGAATCCTATCATAAGGTTTGGCACAACCTCGGATTCTTCATCAGTTTCACGGACAATCTTTACCGCCTTGTCAATATCGAGAAGAATTTTTTCAAGACCTCTTAAAAGATGAAGCTTGTCAGCTTTTTTGTTGCGGTCAAAATATGTTCTTCTTCTGACGCACTCAATTCTGAAAGCAATCCATTCTTCAAGCAACGCCTTTACACCGAGAACTCTCGGAACACCTGCAATAAGCACATTGAAGTTGCAGGCATAGGAATCTTCGAGTGTTGTAAAGCGGTAAAGCTTTGTCATAAGCTTGTCGGCATCAATGCCACGCTTGAGGTCAATTGTAATTTTAAGTCCGTCAATACCTGTTTCATCACGAATATCGGAAATTTCCTTGACTTTACCCTGCTTTACAAGGTCGATTACCTTTTCAATGATAACCTCACAAGTTGTTGTAGCCGGGATTGAAAGTATATCTATACAGTTTGCAGACTTGTCATAGACATACTTTGCACGAAGTTTGATACTTCCTCTGCCAGTTTCATAGACTTGATTGATGACATTTTCGTCATAGATAATCTGACAACCGCCTGTAAAATCAGGAGCCGGCAGAGTTGACTTTATATCATGGTCGGGATCACGGATAAGTGCCGCTGTTGTTTCGCAGATTTCACGCAGATTGAATGAACAGATATTTGACGCCATACCAACGGCAATACCTGTGTTTGCGTTTACAAGCACAGACGGAAATGCAACCGGCAAAAGTGACGGTTCTTTCATTGTATTATCGTAGTTATCTACAAAATCTACGGTATCTTTGTCTATATCACGAAACAGCTCGTTGCAGATTGCGTCAAGCTTTGCCTCAGTATAACGGGATGCCGCCCACGCCATGTCACGGCTGTAGAATTTACCGAAATTACCTTTTGAATCTACATACGGATGCAAAAGTGCCTCATAGCCCCTTGAAAGACGAACCATTGTGTCATAAATTGCAGAGTCGCCGTGAGGATTGAGCTTCATTGTTGCACCGACAATGTTTGCCGATTTTGTTCTTCCGCCGTTCAGAAGTCCCATTTTGTACATCATATACAGGAGCTTTCTGTGCGAAGGCTTGAACCCGTCAATTTCGGGGATTGCACGAGAGAGAATTACGCTCATTGCATACGGCATATAGTTCTCTCTGATAGTAGAAACTATAGGCTGTTCCACTACCTCGCCCGCACCGTTGATTACACCGTGAGTTTTTGACGGTGAAGTTTTGCGGGGAGTTTTTGAAGATTTTTTCGCCATTTATTTCCACCTCCAATCAGCTTACATCAAGCTGGTCAATATATTCGTTGCCGTGTTCTACTATATAATCTTTTCTTCCTTGAAGATTGTCACCGAGAAGAACATCAAAAATTTCCGCTGTCTGTTCTGCATCGGCAGGAAGAACCTTGATAAGTCTGCGTGACTCGGGGTTCATTGTGGTAAGGTTCATCATATCGGGTTCGTTTTCGCCAAGACCTTTTGAACGCTGAATTGTGAATTTCTCCTTGCCGAGCTGTTCAATGAACTTATCCTTTTCAACTTCATCGTATGCAAAATAAACATCGTTTTTGGATGTAATTTCATAAAGAGGAGATTCGGCAATAAACACCTTGCCTTCTTCAATGAGTGTAGGTGTAAGTCTGTAAAGCATGGTAAGTAAAAGAGTTCTGATCTGGAAGCCGTCAACATCGGCATCGGTACAGAGAATAATTTTGCTCCAGCGAAGTGCGTTCATATCAAAGCTTGAAAGATTCTTGTTTGCTTTTGACTTAACCTCAACACCGCAACCGAGAACCTTGAGCAAATCGGTAATGATTTCGCTCTTAAAAATCTTATCGTAGTCGGCTTTCAGGCAGTTAAGTATTTTACCTCTGATTGGCATAATTGCCTGAAAATCGGGGTTTCTTGCCTGTTTACAGGCACCGAGAGCAGAATCACCCTCTACTATGAACAGTTCACGCTGTTCCGTGTCTTTACTTCTGCAATCGACAAATTTTGCAACACGGTTTGTTATGTCGAGATTGCCCGAAAGCTTTTTCTTTATGTTAAGTCGTGTTTTCTCAGCATTTTCACGGCTGCGCTTATTGATAAGCACCTGTTCGCAGATTTTTTCTGCCTCAAGCGGATTTTCAATAAAATAGACTTCAAGACTCTGACGGAGAAATGCAGTCATAGCGTCCTGAATACCCTTGTTTGTAACCGCCTTTTTGGTCTGGTTTTCATATGACGAAACACTTGAAAAAGACGAAATAACGCACACAAGGCTGTCTTCTACATCGTCATATTTTATTTTGCTTTCAGTTTTGTTATATTTATTGTTCTGTTTTAAGTAGCTGTCAATCTGGTAAACAAAGGCATTCCGCACCGCCTTATCGGGAGCGCCGCCGTGTTCAAGCCAACTTGAGTTGTGGTAGTATTCGGTGAGATGCACTTTATTTGAAAATGCAACCGAGATATCCATTTTGCACTTATATTCGGGCTTATCGTCACGGTCACGGGTTTTAACCTCGGTTTCCCAATGCTGAATTGAGCTGAGTCCGTTTTCACCGACTACCTCGGCAACATGGTCAACAATACCGTTTACATAGTTATAGCTTGTCGTATCAAAGCTTTTGCCGTTCTGATTGCGGAAAACAAATTCAATTCCTGCGTTGACAATAGCCTGTCTTTTCATTATGTCAAGAAAATATTCGGGCTGAATGTCGATATCCGTAAAGACTTCGAGGTCGGGTTTCCAATGAATTTTTGTACCCGTATCCTTTTTGCTGTACGGCTCTTTTTTGAGCTTGCCGACAATCTCGCCTTTTTCAAAACGGAGAGTGTATCGGTAGCCGTCACGGCGGATATCAACATTCATATACTCGGAGCTGTACTGGGTTGAACAAAGACCAAGACCGTTCATACCAAGGGAAAATTCGTAGCTTTCGCCCTCGTTGTTATTATACTTACCGCCGGCATAGAGTTCGCAGAAAACCAGTTCCCAGTTGTAGCGCTTTTCGTTTTCGTTGTAGTCAACGGGAATTCCTCTGCCGTGATCTTCAACCTCAATTGAGCCGTCGGAATAGCGTGTAACTGTGATTTTTTTACCATAACCCTCCCTCGCCTCATCTATTGAGTTTGAAAGAATCTCAAACACGGAGTGCTGACAGCCGTCAATACCGTCCGAGCCGAAAATTACGGCAGGACGCTTACGGACACGGTCGGCACCCTTTAGCGTTGTGATACTGGTATTATCATAATCGGTGGTTTTCTTTCTTGGCATTTTACTCTTCCTTTATCATTTTTCACCACGCAGTTTTTTGATTTTATCACGCAGATATGCGGCGTGTTCAAATTCAAGCAACTTTGCGGCAGCTTTCATTTCCTTTGTCAGTTTTTCTGTCAACTGTTGTTTTTGTGCCTTTGAAAGCTTTTTTGTATTCTTAAATTCACTGTCATCGTGAGTAGAAATTTCAAGTATATCGCTGACCTTTTTGACAATAGTCTTCGGAACGATGCCGTGCTCAACATTATATTTATTCTGAATTTCACGGCGGCGCTGTGTTTCGGTTATTGCAACCTTCATTGACGGTGTTACGCTGTCGGCATACATAATAACCGTACCCTCGCTGTTTCGTGCGGCTCTGCCGGCAATCTGAATAAGCGAACGGGTTGAACGGAGAAATCCCTCTTTGTCGGCGTCAAGTACGGCAACAAGAGAAACCTCGGGAATATCAAGTCCTTCACGCAGAAGGTTGATTCCGACAAGAACATCAAATTCTCCGAGTCTTAAATCACGGACAATCTCCATTCTTTCAACGGTGTCAATGTCATGGTGCATATAACGAACCCTGATACCCAGCTTTTCAAGATATGCGGTAAGGTCTTCCGCCATTTTCTTGGTAAGGGTTGTGACAAGTGTTCTTTGATTTTTGGCTGTACGGATATTGATTTCGGACACAAGGTCGTCAAGCTGACCTTCGGTAGGTCTTACCGAAATTTCAGGATCAAGAAGTCCTGTAGGTCTGATAATCTGCTCCGCAACAACAGCCGATTTTTCAAGCTCAAAATCGCCCGGCGTTGCGCTTACATAAACAGCCTGATTTATTTTTGAATAGAATTCGTCAAAGTTGAGCGGACGGTTATCAAGTGCAGACGGAAGTCTGAAACCGTAGTCAATAAGGCTCTTTTTTCTTGCATAGTCGCCTGCAAACATTCCTCGTACCTGAGGAAGTGTTACATGTGATTCATCGACAAAGAGCAGAAAATCATCCGGAAAGTAGCTTAAAAGCGTATAAGGGGCTGAACCCGGCGCTCTGCCCGACATTATTCTTGAATAGTTCTCGATACCCGTACAGAATCCGATTTCCTGCAACATTTCCATATCGTACCTTGTACGCTGTTCAAGTCGTTGTGCCTCAAGGAGCTTTCCGTTTTCACGAAAATATGCAAGTCTTTCCTCAAGCTCCCTGTCAATTTCCGCAAGAGCCTTTTTCATCTTATCTCCCGACACAATGTAGTGTGACGCAGGATAGATTGCGGCATGTTTCAGAACAGCTTTGAGTTCGCCCGTAAGCGGATTGATTTCGGAAATTCTGTCAATTTCATCTCCGAAAAATTCGACACGGATTATAGAATCGTTTGATGCGGCAGGGAAAATTTCAACCACATCACCACGAACCCTGAATTTATTACGGGTAAAGCTTACATCATTGCGTTCATACTGCAGTTCAACAAGCTTTTTTACAAGCTCATCACGGGACTTTTCCATCCCCGGACGAAGTGAGATTACCATATTACGGTAGTCAATAGGATCGCCCAGGCTGTATATGCAAGAAACCGAGGCAACAATAATTACATCTCGTCTTTCGGAAAGTGCAAGCGTTGCACTGTGGCGGAGTTTATCAATCTCGTCATTGATTGAACTGTCTTTTTCAATATAAGTATCCGTCTGTGCAACATATGCCTCAGGCTGATAATAATCGTAGTATGACACAAAATATTCAACCGCATTTTCCGGAAAGAACTCTTTGAACTCACTGCAAAGCTGAGCCGCAAGAGTTTTATTGTGTGCAAGCACAAGTGTCGGTCTTTGAACCTTCTGAATAACATTTGCCATTGTAAAAGTTTTACCCGAACCCGTTACACCGAGGAGCGTCTGTTCACGGTTGCCTGCATTTATACTGTTTACAAGCTTTTCGATTGTCTGCGGCTGGTCGCCTGTCGGCTGATATTTTGAATGAAGTTTAAATTCCATAATACACATCACATTCCAAATACGGATTTTTTTATTATGTTTCCTGTTACAAGGCTCTTTATTACAAAAGTCCTGTAACAGAAAACACATCCGAACAAAATTTCGATTTTAATTATAGAACAGATGTTTTAAATTGTCAAATGTTTCTTTTAAAGAACATTATTACTTTTCATAATAGAAGATGTTCCCCGCAAGCCTGCTTTCACGGAGAGAAACATAATCATCATCGGTTATTATGAAATGGTCGATAAGCTCAACTCCGACAGTTGCAAGCGTACTCTTCAAAACTATTGTTGTGTCAAGGTCGCTTCCCGAAGGCAGAGCCGTTCCGCTGGGATGATTATGTGCTATAAACGCAGTTTTGGCGTTGTGACGAAGTGACAAATCAACAATTTTTCTGACGGGCATATCGGATGAATTGAGCGAACCTTTTGAAATTATATCAAAATAAATCATCTTACCCTTTGCATCACCGAGCATGAGAGCGACACATTCGTTTGTTCGACCGATAAATTTTGCTTTAAATATTTTACCGAGATTTTCATAGTCGATGATATTATCATGTGACATCTTTGATTCGGTATAAAGCCTTGCCATTTCGGGCAACATTTTGAGCAATGCGGCGGCATTTTCAGACAGACCGAACTCCTTCATAAGCTCGTCAATCGGAGCGTCACACACTCCGCCGACAGTGATATAACGGTCAAGCAGACGATGTGCAAGAGGATTTGTGTCCTTTCTCGGAATAGCATAGTAAAGGAACATTTCAAGAGCCTCGTGAGTTTCAAACACATCAAATCCGTTTTCTATGAACTTTTTACGCATTCTTTCACGATGACCGCTGTGTTCATTGTCAGTTGTCCGTGCCATATTATCCCCACCGCAAAACAGTTTTTATCAAACTTTGGGGCGGATAAAACCGCCCCGACTGATTATTTATACGATTATTCCTTCACACCGTACTGCTCATAATAAGCGTCAATAGCGGCTTTGAGCTTGTCATCAATAACAACCTTGCCCTTATATTCTTTGTTGTAAAGGTGTTCAACAACCTCAGCCATTGTTACGATTGCGGTTGTTTTAAGACCGTACTTCTCTTCAATCTCGGAAAGTGCGCTCTTTGTACCCTTACCACGCTCCATACGGTCAACAGAAACAACAAGACCGATTGGGTTTACATCGCCCTGAGCCTTGATAATTGGAAGTGTTTCTTCAATTGAAGTGCCTGCTGTTGTAACATCTTCGATGATAACAACCCTGTCACCGTCATTAATAGGACTGCCGAGAAGAATACCCTTGTCGCCGTGATCCTTAACTTCTTTTCTGTTTGAGCAATAACGAATATCCTGACCGTACTTTTCGCTGATTGCGATAGTTGCGGCAACTGAAAGCGGAATACCCTTGTATGCAGGTCCAAAGAGAACATCAAAGTCAAGACCGAACTTGCTGTTGATAGCCTCTGCATAATACTGACCAAGACGGCGGAGCTGAGCGCCTGTTCTGTAGAAACCTGTGTTTACGAAGAAAGGAGTCTTTCTGCCGCTCTTTGTAACAAAATCGCCAAATTTAAGGACCTGACAATCAACCATAAATTCAATGAATTCCTTTTTGTAAGCTTCCATCAATAAAACCTCCGATACAAAATAGCTTTCGGACAAACATCTGTAATATCCGACAGTTTTACATAATTCAACATTGTAAATTCTACCACAATATCTCGTTTTTGTAAATGACAGTTACACAGCTGTAATCAATAGTAATGTTATGCAAAAGGAAAAAGGCTTCGCAACAAAGTACGAAGCCTTTTTAAGTTTAAATTAAATTACCACTGTGGACAAATCTGCCAGTTATCCAAAGATGTTGCAAAATCGCTTTCGTTTCTGACAATTCCACCTTGATACAAATATGCATCTTGATAATTAACAATGCATTTCTGTACTGTTGTTACATCTTTAATACTTACGGAATAAGAATCATCATTTACTCTTGCTCTTAATTTTTGTGCATCAGTAAATTCAGCCTCACCGGCTATATACTTCTGAATAAGCGTGACATCTGTTACATCAACAGTACCGTCTCTATCCACATCTCCCATGACAATATCTTTACAAGTCATCTCATTGTAAATATATATTAACTCAAAGAAACACTTATCTATATACTTCTGTTGTACAAGAGTGTAATCGTCTTCTTTTACGCTACCATATCTTTCAGGTTCAAAGTTTGGATGGTTAACGCTCAAAGCTTGCAGAAGGTTGTTTCTTTTTTCAACAAAAGTATTCCACTGTTCTTCCGTATACCAATTATTGTAGTTCTTTTCGTGTACTGCTATGTTGCAAGTTATTTCAGCGTAACTGGGTCTTATCCACGGATTTTCGTAAAAATCTTTTATTTCATCATACTTATTTTGCACAGCAATATAGGTGGCTTTTCCATCCTCATAATCATATGCCACATCATCAAGTTCCTCTGCCAATTCATAAGAATGACTGTAGTAATAGAGTGCATATGGTTTCTTTTCTCCTACAATCATAAGATTATCTATAACACGCTGTGCATAAAGGTGATATTCGCGAACATCATAAGTATCATCAGAGGCTGCAAAAGCGGGCAAACTCGTCATACAAAGCATTAAAGCTAAAGTAATAAATAAAGTACAAATTCTTTTTTTAATACTCATAATAATCTCCTTTCAAAATATCGAATTATGAAATATGAACTAATATTTTTTGTAATGCGGTAACATCATTCATTGTGATACTGCCATCCTTGTTAACATCTGCAGCAACCTTTTGTTCTTCATTAAATGTTACCATTTTTAGTAAATATTTCTGAAGCATTGTCACATCAGCTGTGGTAACACTGCCATTCAAATCAACATCGCCCAATATAATAACTTTGCTTGATGTCGAATCTGAATATGCGGTTGACGGATAGATAACATTGCCGAATTATGCTAACAATTTTCTCCTCAGCATTACCTCATACAAATTCTTTTTTAATACTTATAATAATCTCCTTTCAAAACAAAAGTGTTTTGTTAATTTTACTGTCACTTAGTTTTAAATTTTACTGCATCACATTGTTTTTATAAGTAACAGTACACTTCTTTATCACTATAGTATCACTTTCAACAAAATCCGTCAATGATTTAATAAATATATATTTCCAGAATATTATTTTGAATTTACGGAGTAAACTGCTCTTTTCTGATTATATCTATTCAAATTTTGCTTGACTTTATAGAACAAGTGTTCTATAATATGATTAAAACAAATGTTCGAGATGTGAGTTATGGATATAAATTGTGTTGTTGATAAAAATAGATATAAAAAAGACAGGGTTATTCTTCACAGCGACTGCAACGGTTTTTATGCGAGCGTTGAATGTCTGCATCATCCCGAAATCAGGAACAAACCTGTTGCCGTGAGCGGTGATGCGGAAAATCGTCACGGAATTATTCTTGCAAAAAATGAGATTGCGAAAAAGTACAATGTAAAAACAGGCGAGGCAATTTGGCAGGCAAAGCAGAAATGTCCCGAGCTTGTAACTGTTCCGCCCCACTTTGATTTGTACAAGCGATTTTCAAAAATGGCGAGGAGAATTTACAGCGAATATACCGACAAAGTCGAACCGTTCGGACTTGATGAGGCATGGCTTGATGTTACCGACAATAAGGATATGAACGGAAAAGAAATCGCAGTTGAAATCAATCGCCGTATAAAACAGGAACTCGGAATTACCGTAAGCATTGGGGTAAGCTTTAATAAGATTTTTGCAAAATTCGGAAGTGACTACAAAAAGCCTGATGCCATAACTGAAATCACGAGAGAAAATTATAGGAATATTGTGTGGAATTGTCCCGCAGGCGACCTTTTGTATGTTGGCAGAGCTACAGGGCGAAAGCTTTCATCTATAGGAATATACACGATAGGTGACATTGCGAGGGCTGATGTACAACTTTTGCGTTCTCATCTTGGAAAATGGGGCGACCTTATCTATGGATTTGCTAACGGATATGACTCCTCCCCTGTTGCCCATATAAATGAAAACAGCGAGGTAAAGTCGATTGGCAACTCAACCACCACTCCGAAAGATATGGCAACTTTTGACGATGTTAAGCAGGTTATGTTTGTTTTGTGCGACAGCGTTTGCAGGAGAATGCGTGAACAGGGATTTATGGCAAAAACGGTTTGTATTTATATTCGTGACAATGAGTTGATGACATTAACCAGACAGCACACAATGGATACGCACACGAATCTTACAAAGGAAATTACAAAAGCCGCAATGGAACTTTTCAGAAAAAGTTATAAAATGGAAAAGCCGCTGAGAAGTATCGGCGTAAGCGTCACGGATTTTATTCATGACAATCAGCCGCATCAAATAAGTTTTTTGGTTGATGAAAAGCGACTTATTCAAAATGAACGGCTTGACAAAACGCTTGATATGCTGAAAAAACGCTTTGGCAATTATGCTGTGCGTCCTGCCGTTTTGCTTGATGACGGGGAACTTTCGGACTTTAATCCAAAAGAGGATCACACAATTCATCCTGTCGGATATTTATAATCAAATCGTGAGCGTTGATCAAATTTGAAAAGAGGTAACAAACAATGAAAAAGTATGTTAAAGTAACAGCCACTTTTGATTGTGACGGAGATCTTATTCCCGAATACATTGTTTGGGATGACGGCAGAAAGTACCGCATTGATAAAATTTCCGATGTGCGGTATGCGGCATCACTGAAAGCAGGCGGTGCGGGAATACGCTACACTTGCCATATTCTCGGCAAGGAAAGATACTTGTTTTTGGAAGAAAACAGATGGTTTGTTGACGCAAAAGAATGAGCGGAGGATTTTATGCACACGGTTAGAGCTAAGGGGATTTTGTCTGCATCAAACGGTATGAATATTTACAGAGGCTGTCAGCACGGTTGTATCTACTGTGATGCACGCAGTAATTGCTATCAGATGAATAATAAGTTTGAAGATATTGAGGTTAAGGAAAACGCCCCCGAATTGCTTGAATACGCTTTAAAGAGGAAACGCAGTAAATGTATGATCGGAACAGGTGCTATGAGCGACCCGTACATTCCGCTTGAAAGCAAACTGAAACTTACGAGGAAATGTCTTGAAATAATTGACCATTACGGTTTTGGTGCAACAGTGCAGACAAAATCGTCAAGAGTTATGAGAGATATTGACCTTTTCAAAAGCATTAACGATAAAAGCAAGGCGGTTTTGCAGATGACTCTCACAACAGTTGACGAAAACCTTTGCAAAATTATTGAGCCGAATGTTTCATCTACAAAAGAAAGATTTGAAACTCTTAAAGCATTTCACGAATACGGTATTCCGAGTGTTGTGTGGTTTTCTCCGTTTTTGCCGTTTATAAACGATACAAAGGAAAACATTGACGGACTTCTGAAGTATTGCATTGACGCAAAGATTCACGGAATAATCTGTTTTGACATAGGACTTACTTTGCGTGACGGCGACCGAGAATATTTTTACAATCAGCTTGACAAGCATTTTCCAAATATGAAAGAACGCTATATTCATACATACGGAAACTCATATCAACTGCAAAGCAAAAACAGTGCTGTACTTATGCGGAGAATTTCAGATGTATGCCGGAAACACGGTATTATGTTCGGTGTTGATAATGTGTTTTCATATTTGCATCAGTTTGAAAGTAAAACAAAACAGTTAAGCCTGTTTGATAAAATACAGTGATAAAAAAAGATATACGGCAATTCATAATGCCGTATATCTTTTGTTTTTAATATAAAGAAAATTTTACTGCTTAACAAATGTAATTTCGTAATCATTATACTTGAGGACAACTGCGGAAATGCTGTCGTTTTTTTGTTTAACAGTTGCGGTTGTATTCGTGCCGTCATCAAATGAAAGAGTGATTTTATCAGAATCCGGCAAAGTGTATTTTCCGTTGTGGGTGCCGTCATCGGGATCACCCGGTGAAAGCCACAATTTAAAAGTACCGTCATCGGAAAATGACATAGACCCCTGATAAGCACTGTAGTTTGTGTTGTAAACTTCGCTCATCTCAACCTCATCACCGCTTGCATTCTTAGCACCTTGCGGAACCCATACAGATGATGTAAGTTCCGCAGTCTTAGATGACGAAATTACATTAACCGCAACAATTGCTACGATGATGAAAACGCAGGCAGCTATGGCAGAAAAAACAACTGCCATTGTTTTCTTTTTCTTATTTTTCTTTTTTGCAGCCCTGTTAGCGTCAAGCTTTGCGTAATCGGGCTTTTTGACAGATTTTTTACTCATTTTATCACCGACAAATTACTTGAATGATACGATAATACCGCCAAAGTTTACAGTAAATTCTGTAGGAACATCACCGTTCCACTCGGTTACGGTTGCAATTACATTCTTATCGTTTGAATATGTGATTATAATGTTATTGCCTTCAACTATGTACGCACCTGAATTTGCTGCGGCATTTGTGATACCGTCAATGAAAGTTCCGTCCTCATTAAAAGTAAAACCGCCGCCTGAATATGCCGAACCAAAAAGATCTCTTAATGAAACCTCTTCAGATGAATTCTCATCTTTTGCATAATACGGAATGAGCGTAGCGCTGAACTTTGGCTTTTGTTCTTCACCGCTTATAGTCGGAACGACAATTTTGCTGTCATTATTAGAAGATTCAGAGGTAACTCCCTGCTCTGTAGGATCTTGTGAATTCTGATTATTATTGTCAGCAGCGGTTGTTTCTTCAACAGTTGATGACTGTGAATCGGTTGAATTAGTCGAAACTTCGGTTGTAGCAACAGTCGTGGCAGGAGATGTAGTCGAATTATTATTGTTATCGCCTGAGTGATTCATAAACAGAATAAGTGCGACAACAATTACAGCAACCAAAACTACGGCACAAATAACTATTATCAATGGCTTTTTAGAACTTTTAACAGCGTGTCTTCCGCTCATTTTTTATTCTTCCTTTCTTCAGCTTCCTTTTTGAGTTTTATAAGGTAGCTTCGTTTCATCATTTTTCCGTTATAAAAAATAAACTCATCACCGTCAGCCGACTCGTCAAGGTCAAGGCCTGAAAAATCTTCTGTATCAGGCTCTTCCTCATTATCATTAAACTGACCGTTTCGTCTGTTTTCCATCTTTTTGTCAATTGATTTGCTCTTTGAATCCTTGTCAACAATCATTGAATACATATTCTTGTAAATTGCAGAATTGATGATAAATGAAAGTATTGACGGGACAAAGAACAATGCAAGAATAATTGTTAAAATTATAAGCAAAGCAGGAATAAAGCTGCACATCAGAACAGTTGCACACAACATAAAAAGAATGAGTATTCCAAAAACAGCAAAAAGGTTATGCTTAAACTCGCCTATAGTCATAAGGGCACTGTTTTTGTAAATATCTTTCATTGCAATGTCAAATGTGACCGTCATCGGAGGCACATAGAAAAACATAAACAAAAAGAAAAAAGCAATCAAGATACATAAAACAAGAGGAACATAAAACATTCCGTTTTTTGAACTAAGTCCCACATAAAGAACGATTGAATAATAGCTGATGAACACGGCAGCATACATAATGATTCCGTGAACAAGAAATCTGAGCCAGTTTTCTTTTATTCCGCCAATAAAATTCGACAGAACATCAACATTCTCTTCCCCTCTCACCATATGCGAAGTAACCTGAGTAACCCCTGCATAAAAAGGAAAAAGCGGAATAACCGTGAGAAAATAGATGAACATTGAGTTCATACCGGTTAAGGTGTTGATTAAATAAAAAATACCGAATGTCACTGCAAACGGAACTGCAAAAAGCAAATTTGTAAGCAAAAGTCTTGGTAAATTGTGAAACAATGACGAGAAAAATCCTGTCAAAGCTACAGCGTTCTTCTCTGATGCCATAGCGCCCTCCAAAATCAGAAATTAAACGTCCCCGAAAACAAGCACCACAATGCCGTGTCGAGCAAAGCTGAACAAAAAGTCATTATAAGTGCCGAAACAGCTCGGGAACAGTAATCAATCACCTCATTTTTCAGGGAATTGGTTTGATGAGAATGACCGATTAGGTTGAAAAACATCTGCTTTGAAATTGCAAAAGCAGACGCAGACAGCTTTACAAGTGCAAGACAGAACAAAAATGTTCCTGGAAGCACCACCAGCAGATAAAAACCTGCTCCTTTAAATGAATATGTAATCATAAGATAAGCCGCCGTAAGTCCTGTTCCAAAGCCTTTAAAGGCTGAAACAAGCGGCAAAAACGGAATTCCCCACGGTGCAAGTCCCAAAAGGAACACAACTGCGAGAAACATAAAATCAGATGCAAAGCAAGCACAAAATGTGCTGATGGCATTCTGCCCGAGCCTTGCATCAAGATTAGTTGTAAACAGAAAATCAAGGGAATTAAGCATCTGTGCGTCGGCTTTTGAAGCATAAATAGAACCAAAAACAAGTCCTGCAAGAAATGCCGCAACAAAGATAAGTTCAACTGCATATCGTCTTATAAAATATCGAACATCTGACGGCGAAATTCCCTTTGGTCTGCGAAAAAAATAACGCTTTTTAAAAGAAAATACTATGCTTTTCATAAAATACATTCCTCTCATTGGTTGTCCGTTAAAATATATGAGGAATGTATTCATTTTATGTTAAGGCAAGGATTATTTACCAAGCTCCTCTGCCCTCTTTGTGCAAGCGTCCATACCGTCAAGAATAGCTTCATAAAAGCCGTGTTCTTTAAGCTTATCCATTGCGGCGATCGTTGTGCCACCCTTTGAACAAACTCTGTCAATAAGAGTTTCAACAGGTTCACCGCTCTCACGAAGCATTGCGGCTGAACCCTCAAGAGTTGCACAAACAAGATTCATAGCCTTGTCATAGTCAATTCCGCAGTTCTTTGCATAATCAGCCATAGCCTTTGCGAAAAGATAAATATAAGCTGGACTGCTGCCGTTTACTGCGATGATTTCATTCATATGACTTTCGTCAATATATTCGCAAACACCACTGCCTGCAAACATATTATAAACAATTGTCTTGTCATCTTCACTGATATTTTCTGACGGACAAAGTGCTGTTGCACCCTTTTTGAGCAAAAGCGGAGTGTTTGGCATTACTCTTACAACAGGGCAATCACACTCAAGACCTTTTCTTACATATGCAATAGATATACCTGCAGCAATTGATACTACGGTTTTGGCTGTTGTAATGCTGTTTTTGAGGGACTCAAGAACTTCGGGATAATTCTGCGGCTTGACTGCAAGAACAACAATTGAGCTGTTCTTTGCAATTTCATCGGCAGATGTCATTACATTTGCGCCCATATTTTTCATAGCGGCACACTTTTCTTCGCTTACATCAAAAACATTGATAAAATCAGCCTTGCCGTCGTTTTGTGCCATAAGTCCTTTTATAATGGCTGTTGCCATATTGCCTGCGCCTATGAAACCTATTTTTTTCATTTTAAGACCTTCTTTGCAAAAATTAATATCAGATACCGAAACTCGGGTTTGAGTAACATGAGAAATGGAAGTTGTGATAATTGTACTGACCGTCACGGTCATAATCACCATAGAGGAAGGTTTCCGCCTCGTCAACTCTTCTGTACAAAAGTCCCCAGTAGCAAGAACCTGCCGCATGATGATACTGCAAAAGTGCGTTAATGAGATTCTGCTTATTGACATTATTCAAATCTCTTGAACCACCCGAAACAGAAACATAGTCCTTGTGGATATATCCTGTTGTGCCGTTTGAAAGCTTAACTTTGTACCAGTTTGTGTTATAGCGCTTGCCGTCAACAAATGTAAGTTTTGTTCCGTAGTTCATACGGGTAACAACGGAGTAGTTAGTTCCTGCACCGCTTCTGAGGTTTACATCGTAAGCACTTACAGTACCCGACGCCCCCGCCTTAATTGTTCCACTTGAACCTGTGTTCAAGAGAACAGACTGGAGTTCGGAGTCATTGTAAAACACACCGCTGCCTACATTATAAGCGAAACATACAAGTGCATCAAACTGTTGCTGATTGAACTTTATGCCGTTGTTTACAAGGTAGGAATTTGTTGTTGTGGTATATCCGCCCTTGTTCACGGTCTGACAAAGATAAGCATATGCCTGATTTGAAGTTATGTTGTTGTAGAACTGTTCGCCTGAAATTACAACCTTGCCGTAACCGAGTGTAGGATCGGTTGTAATGCTGTCGGCTGTGACTTTTGAGAGAAATCCCTCATAGTTTGCAATAAGCTTGATTACCTCATCACTCGCTCTGCGCTCGGCACAAGCTGTGGTGGTTTTATTTGTTGTTGAGGTTACAAACACCTCGCCCTCACCGCCGCCTGCCGTGGTGTAATACTTTGATTCGGTTTTAAATTTAGAATATGCTTTTACAGACCATTTGCCTGATTTTGAAAGCTTTTGTGTACCTGTCCAGATATAGGAATTACCGTCTTTAACCTTATTTTTTGCGGTGACCTTATAAGAGGTTGAACCGTTTGTAACTACAAAATACACACCTACCCTGTCTGTGTCGGTAATAGCCTTAAAGCTTACAGTTGAATTGAGCGGAGCGGAGTTTGGTGACGCATAGCAGAAACGCACGCTCTCCCTCGGCATAACATGGATAAGACAGGTTGCTGCACCGTATGATGTTGAGGCTGTGATTGTTACATAACCCTTGCCTACTGTATCAACAACACCGTTCTTAACTGTGGCAATTTTAGTATTAGAGCTTGACCATGTTACACCGCCTGTACTTGATTTTAAAAGCATTGACTTCTGCCACGGAAGATTTACATTGCTGTTTGAAATATTAACCTTTGAACCTGACTTGACTGTAATTTTGCAGACCGCAGAATGTGAACCGCACTTAGCTGTGATTGTTGCAGAGCCTGCTTTCTTGGCTGTTACAATACCACGAGAGTCAACGGTTGCAACGCCTTTATTTGAGCTTGACCAAGAAACCTTTCCCGACGCTGTTGCAGTAATTGCAAATCTGTTGCCTGTGAAAATTGATTTGCTTGATACGGAAAGTTTAACAGACGAACCTGTTGACGGTTTTGCAGTTGTAGGCTGAGTCGTTGTAGGCTGTGTCTGACCGTTCATCTTAACATAGTCTTTTTTTACATAGCCTGTTTTTGAATTTGATGTAAGCTTAATATTATACCAATCATTGTTATAAAGCTTTGTGCTTACAAAAGTAACCTTTGTATTTACTCTCATACACTCAACAACCGAATAGCTTGTACCAGCGCCGCTTCTGAGATTTACATAATCGTCTGTTATATAACCGCTTACGGTTGACGCTGACGCAGTCGGCGGAGTTGCAGGCTTGGTTGCCTTTGTAGCAGGTTGTGTTGCCTTTGTTGTAGGTTGGGTTGAACTGTTCATTTTTACATAGTCTTTCTTTATGTAACCTGTTTTAGCAGTTGAAGTAACCTTAACCTTATACCAGGCGGAGTTGTAGAGTGAAGTGCTTACAAAAGTAAGCTTAGTATTTTTTCTCAGACAATCAACAACAGAATAATTTGTGCCTGCTCCGCTTCTGAGGTTTACATAATCGTCAGAAACATAGCCTGTTACAGATGTTGTCGATGATGAAGAACTTACGGCAGCATATTCCTTTGTAACATAGCCTGTCTTTGAATTAGATGTAAGCTTAATTTTGTACCACTTTGAGTTATAGAGCTTTCCGTCAACAAAAGTAAATTTTGTGTTCTTTGACATACAAGTGACAACCGAATAATTTGTTCCGGCACCGCTTCTTAAATTTACATCGGAAGCATTTATATAGCCAGATGCCCCTGCGGATACGCTCGCAGAAACTTCTTCGGTTGACTGTGCAGCATTTGCCGAAAAAGCTGTTATGGCAACAGCGCCGACAGATACCGCCATAAGAACCACAAGAACTATGCAGACTATGCGTACAAACATTTTTTGTTTTTTCATTTAAGTCCACCTTCTCAAAACTTCTCTAAATTGTTATTACTTATGAAAATTACCAAATATTTTTCCTCTTAATCTGCGTATATACTGTGTAACGAAAACAGAAATGGCGTAATCATAGAGCAGAAAGAAGATATTTCCTGCAATCAAAAATGCCCACGGAACATAGAAACCGAAGATTGTAAATTCATCGGTTGGAATTGACAACAGCCACATAGCCACAAAAAACGAGCCGATAGCTGCCACATTGAAAACTGCAAATTTAAGTATGTACTGAATAAACCTGTTTTTTATTTTAAACTCAAAAGCACCTTTGAGAATCGGATAGTAACCAAAAAGTGCGATAAAATATATAACAGCCTCTTTGTCGCCTGCAAGAAGCGTTGAAAGCAATGCAGTTACGCAAAATACACCGATTGCCCAACCGTAGCCGTATTCAACCACAATGCAGGAAATAAGAATTCCCGCAAGACAAGGCAAGGCATAAGTTCCTATCGGAACGAGAGATGTCATCATCATAAAAACGAGTGAGAGCGCCGCCACAATTCCGCAAACCGCAATACGCATTGTACCCTTTTTGATACCGTTGTTTTTCATATTAACATCCCATTCTGCAGCAATCGCACAAGCAGTTTGCACACATCATACCGGCACAGACATCACAGAATGATGAGCCTGTTGCGTTGGGATTTGTCTGAGTATAACCGCCGTAATTGTATGCTCTTTGATTTTGCATATTGTTAAGAGCGGCTCGGTATTCCGTGTTGTTAGGGTCCATATTGCACGCAGTTGTGAAATATGAAAAAGCCTGTTCTGACCATCCTCTGCGGTATGCAATCATACCCTTAAGGTAATGCCACTCGGCTGTTCTCATTGACTGAGCGGTGTTTTCAAGAATCTGATCAGCCTGATCAAGAAGTCCACGCTGAATGTAAATTCTGACATTGTAGAACTGTGAGCTTGAAGAGTTGGAGTTATAGGAAGAACTGCCGGTTGAACCTGTACCCTTTCCCTTCTGACGCATCTGATTTATCATATCATATGCTTCGTTAATCTCTTTCATCTTTTGTTCCGCAACATCTGCAAGAGGACTGTCGGTGTAGTTATCAGGATGATATTTTTTAGCAAGGTTTCTGTACGCTGCTTTTACCTCTTCATCGGTAGCTGTTTCAGACACACCGAGAACCTCATATGGATTATTCATTATTGACCTCCGAATCAAGTTTGCTTGTTACTCTGTTTTGTGATGCTGGGAATCCCAAAAGCATCATATTATCTAAAATTCCTTTAAAATCGGTAAAGTTCATAAGATTGTAGGCATCATATGCCCTTGCAAGTGATTGATTAAGCACCGCAGTGATAAAATCCGTTGACCTTACCTCACATGTTTTCTTGTTTACGAACGGATTGAATCCGTTTGATTTAGTATCCTTTTCAATGTCATCTGCGGCATCTACAAGATAAATCCACCTGCCCAGATGATATCCGAATTCATAGAGAACTCTTTTTTGAATTTCATCGTGAGTTTCGGCTGACAACACCGTTGCAAGCATCAAAGCCGTTGGATGAGCCGCCATATCAACGGACGGTTTTTCCGAATGTTCCGCATCGTACTGCATATTCATCATATCAGCAACCGCTTTATCCATATCGGGATATTTCTTAGCCGCCTTTTTTCGTTGATGAGAAAAGAACGGTTTTACGATTCTGCACAAAAGTTTTTTGAAAAATCCGCTGTCTTGAATATCATCAATGATTTTATAGTAAGCCGAAATCATTGAAAATGCGGCGGCTTTGCTGTAAGCGTCGCCCTCATCTGTGGCGAATTTGCATTTTTTCAGCGGATTGCAGGTACATCTGCCGTCTTTAAAGCCTTTGCATGAACGGTTAAGCGACATCAAAAGCATTGCATAAAAAGTGCAGTCATAGCTTAGCGCAAATCTTGTAAACACGGAGTAATCCTTACCCATTTGCCTGCAAAGTCCGCAATAAACGGCCTTGTAAGCCTCGGCTTCACGGACAAGCAGTTCACTTTTTTGAATCTGCAAATAACCAAACACGGATTTTCTCCTTTATACAATGATACATAATGTATTATACAACAAAACGGCATTAAAAGCAACATAAAGGCGGAATATTCTTTGTATAATCGGCTAAAAAGGCATTATTTACGGCAAAGGTTGCAAAAATTACGCTCTCATACTATAATAGTTCATAATGAGGGATTTAATTTATAAGATGACATAACAAAGGAATTTACATATTATGAATGTTTACGATTTTGACAAGACAATTTATTACGGTGACTCAACAGCCGACTTCTACTTATTTTGCCTTAAAAGGCATAAAAAAATACTCACCCTTGCCCCATCGCTTTTGGGTGCATTTTTGAAATTTTATGTTTTTAAAAGAGGCACAAAAACAGAATTCAAAGAAAAAATGTACAGATTTCTTACATTTTGCGATACCGAAAAAGATGTAAAGGACTTTTGGAAAGAATATATCGGAAATATAAAGCCGTTTTATCTTGAGCAAAAAGAAGATGACGATGTTATTATTTCTGCATCACCTGAATTTTTGCTGAAGCCTGTTTGCAAAAGGCTAAAAATCAAAAATCTTATCGCATCAAGGGTAGATATGCAAAACGGTAAATATTCAGGAATTAACTGTCACGGCAAGGAAAAAGTAAAACGATACTATGAGGTTTTTCCTGACGGAAAAATTGATAACTTCTATTCGGACAGTTACAGTGATTCACCGCTTGCAGAGATTGCTGACAAGGCCTTTATGGTTGACGGAGATAAAGTTGAAAGTTGGATATTCTTCAAATGATTTTTACGGAGCAGATTACTGTTCCGTATTTTTATTATCAAATTTAATTTCAGACAAACAAAAAGAGCAGAGAACTTAATCTCTGCTCTGATTATTATGCTTTGGATGTCAAAACAATTATTTAACCATACTTGCAACTTCTGCAGCAAAGTCGTCCTGACGCTTTTCAATGCCTTCGCCCTTTTCAAAACGAACGAACTTCTTGATTTCGATAGAACCGCCAAGCTCTTTAGCAGTGTTCTGTGTATACTGCTTAATGTTAATCTTGTTGTCCTTAACGAATTCCTGATCGAGGAGGCAGTTCTCCTTGTAGAACTTGCCAATCTTACCCATTACGATTTTGTCAGCAATCTGCTCCGGCTTACCTTCGTTGATTACCTGCTGACGCATAACTTCCTTCTCATGCTCGATGATTTCTGCAGGAACTTCACTCTCGTTGAGGTAAGGAGTGTTAAGAGCTGCAATCTGCATTGCAACATCCTTGCCGTATGCAACAAACTCAGGCTTAGCAGCGAGGTCTGTGTCAAAGTTAACGAGAACACCAATCTTACCGCCTGCGTGTACATATGCAACACAAGCACCTTCCATACGCTCAAAACGACGAATCTGAATGTTTTCGCCGATTGTGAGAACCTTTTCCTGAAGCATCTCAGCGATTGTCTGATCTGAACCGGAAGCCTTAAGTGCAAGAAGTGCCTCAACATCAGCAGGGTTCTGCTCGATGATTGTGTTAGCACAAGCCTTAACAAAGTCCATAAATGAATCGTTCTTAGCAACGAAGTCTGTTTCAGCATTAACTTCTACAACAACGCCTACTGAAAGGTCATCGTTTGTGCAAGCATATGCAACACCCTCTGCTGCAACTCTGCTTGCCTTCTTAGCCTGCTTAGCAAGACCCTGTTCTCTTAAGAAGTCAACTGCTTTATCCATATCGCCGTCAGCATTTGTGAGTGCCTTTTTGCAATCCATCATGCCGCAGCCTGTTTTTTCTCTTAATGCTTTTACATCCTGAGCTGTAAATGCTGCCATTATGAAAACATCCTTTCAAATAAATTTATATAAAAACGAGGTTATAATCACAAAAGATTATTCAGCTGCTTCTTCCTCTTCAACAGCTGCTGCACCCATCTGGCCCTCTCTGCCTTCGATGATAGCGTTAGCCATTGCACCTGCAATAAGCTTTACTGCACGAATAGCATCATCGTTACCGGGGATTACATAGTCAATCTCATCAGGATCGCAGTTTGTATCTACGATAGCAACGATCGGGATATTGAGCTTCTTTGCCTCTGAAACGGCAATTCTTTCTTTTCTTGGGTCAACGATGAAGAGTGCGCCAGGCATCTCTGTCATATCCTTGATACCGCCCATGAATTTCTCAAGCTTCTCAATTTCGAGGTTGAGCTTAATAACTTCCTTCTTAGGGAGAAGATCAAATGTGCCGTCTTCCTGCATAGCACGGAGCTGCTTTAAACGAGCAATTCTTCTTCTGATTGTTGCAAAGTTTGTGAGCATACCGCCGAGCCATCTTGCGTTTACATAGTAAGCACCTGCACGCTCTGCCTCTTCCTTAACAGAATCCTGAGCCTGCTTCTTTGTACCAACAAAGAGAACGCTCTTGCCTTCTGCTGAAAGCTCACGAACAAAGTTGTAAGCCTCTTCAAGCTTCTTTACACTCTTCTGAAGGTCGATAATGTAGATACCGTTACGCTCAGTGAAAATGTACTCAGCCATCTTAGGGTTCCATCTTCTTGTCTGGTGACCAAAGTGAACACCTGCTTCAAGAAGCTGTTTCATTGAAACTACTGCCATAATAAAAATCCTCCTTAGGTTAAAACCTCCGCTGTGCCTTTGTTTTTATCAGCCCAATAAGCAAATTATTTGAATTTGCCACCCTGCTGACAAGCATCAGCGTGCGAATTGCTCGTATATTATACCATAAAAGTAAAAAAAATCAAGTGTTTTCGAAAAAGTTTTTCAAAAACACCTGATATTTTCGTAAATATTAAATTGTACTTTAAAACCGGCCTTAATACCACAAATCAAAGAATCTTACAGAACCGATGCTTGTGATGTAGTTCTGTGACTCATGCCAGCTGCTTGAGCCGGTGTAGAAGCAAAGAACTCTGTGCTGAACTGCCGAGCCATTCTGGTCAAAAATAAAGGAAACAGCATTTTTAACATCCTGGTTCGGTGCAAAAGCGGTTGAACCGTAATACTGATATTCCGAAATAATTCTGTCAATTGATGTTGTGTTTGAACGGTTCATTGCGTCACGGATAGACTGTGCAATAAGAGCACAACCCGTGTAACCCATTGAACCACCTTCGCCCATTACAAGTCTTTCAAGTTTTTCTCTGTCATAGCTTGAGAGAGAAACAGGTGACGGATTGTAGGACGGATCCGGATTGCTGATGCTTACGAGATAACCACTCTGATAGCTTGATGAGCTTGATGTGTTATCTGTATAGCCGTAATCCGATGAATTAGATGCGGAACTGCTGTTGCTTGAAGAGCTGTCAACATAGCTTGTGTAGCTCTGTGAAGTCTGTTGTGAAACCTCAGACTCTGACGGCTCTGACTTTGAGCTTTCAGCCTTTTTTGAAGCCTGTGAACTTTCGGTCTTCTTTGCAGTTTTTGCAGATTTAGTTTCCTTTTCGGTTGTTTTCTGTGTAGTTGCTGCGGATGTTGTAATCTCTTGGGTTACGGGAGCAGTTGTTTCTTCAACACAGTTATCTGTAATAACGAGTGAAAAATCATTGATGTTACCGACTGCAAGTGAAGCAGCACGGCTGTCTTCAAAAGCATCTACATCGGGCGCAAGAGTTGTTGTCGGAACAACAAGAGCAGCTGCCGCCAGAGATACTGCAATAGCATAGGACAAAGCCTTAAAGCCTTTGCGTTTTGACTTCTTTTCGGTCTTGCGAGTTCTTTTTGGACTCACCGAATTGTTGTCACATCCGTAGTGTTTATAGTTTGTCGCTCTCAAAAATTTATCCTCCCTGTGATTTTTGCACATTAAGGTAACTACTATAACTGCCATCAAAAGCAAGTGCACATACAAGATGTAGTTATCTGTTTAAAAATGTGCCAAGTCCTTTAGTCGTAAAATTTTATCAAACACACAATTGCAATTGTATTAAAGCACAAACTTTTGAAAATTGCAAGTTTGACACAGGAAGATAAATTGTAACAATTGTAATCAAAATGTTACTTACTGGATTTTAATTTCTTAAAAAAATAATGATTTGTGCATTGTGCATAATTTAAAGAATATTTCTTAGGTTATTTTGCCTTAATGCGAAAATTTGAAAAAATTCAAAATTTAGCCCCAAAATGCTGTTTTTTCGGCTTTTTTACAGGCTTTGGAGTCTGACAACTGATGATTACGGTGTCCTCACCGATGAGTTCAATTTTCTCCCACGGAATTATGTAATCCTGACATTTTCCGATTAACCCACAAAATCCAGGTCTGCCGAAAATAACAATTGACACAACAGTTGCACACTTGGTATCAACGATAACATCATCAATAAAACCAATCCTTGTACCGTCACAGGCACTGATAACTTCTTTATGCCTCAAATCAGTAAATCTGCAATTCATATAACCCCTCCGAGTGCTGTCCTTAATATACATATATGTATGAAAAGGAACAAGTATTATATTCATTGACATTTATATCATAATTTGTTAGAATTGATTTATAATATTTTCGCAGAAAAGGAGCGATAATTATGAATTATGTATTTATGACAGATGCCTCCTGCGACCTTACACAGGAGCTTGTTAATGAAATCGGCGTTGAAGTTCTTCCAATGGAATTTCATATGGAGGACAAGTCTTATCTTCACTATCCCGATTGCAGAATGATGAGCCTTTCGGAGTTCTACAGTAAACTCAAAGAGGGTGTTGACTCAAAGACAACACAAATTAACTATGACAACTTTTACAAAAGCTTTGAAAACTACCTTAAAGCCGGCAAGGACATTATCTATACAGGTATTTCAACAGGTTTGAGCGGAACATACAACACCTGCCTGATGGCAGTAAAGGATTTGGAGAAAATTTATCCCGACAGAAAGATTATTGCAATTGACTCACTTTGCGACTCTGCAGGTCTTGGACTTCTCATTTACCTTGCAGGAAGAAAGTACAGCGAAGGTGCTACTATTGACGAACTTAAAGAATACATTGAAGAAACCCGTATTAAGGTTTGTCATTGGTTTGTAGTTGAAGACCTTGACCACCTTAAGAGAGGCGGAAGAATTTCAGCTGTTTCCGCTACATTCGGCAAAGCTTTACAGATTAAGCCGCTTCTCAGTGTTGACGATGAAGGCCGCCTTGTCAATGTTGCAAAAATCAGAGGTAAAAGCAATGTTGTTCCTTCTCTCGTAAAACATCTTGAGAGGGACGCCGAGGATTTAAAAAACAGCGTTGTTATGATTGCACATGCAGATAATCCCGAAGGTGCGGAGGAGCTTAAAAAGGCAATAAAGGGCAAGTGTAAAGAAGTCATTGTCACAAACATCGGTCCTGTTATCGGAAGTCATGTTGGTTCGGGTATGCTTGCAATTCTCTTCCTCGGAACAAGAAATCTTAAATCATAATATCAAAACAAGCAAAAGGGCGTGTAGTTTCATCTGACTACACGCCCTTTTTTAATCTCTTGTGTAATAGAAAAGGCACATTACACTTACTCCGACAATTCCTCCGACAAATACACCGATTATAAAACCTGTAAGCAATATTTTTCCTCCTGACCATATTTTGACAATAATTATTTTCTGCCTGTGAGATAATAAGCAAAGAGAATTTGATTTGTTCTTACGCTAACCGAAACACTCTCAGGGGGTGCAAAATGAAATCCGTTTACATAGATGTACTTTTTACGGTGAATGTTTTTATTGATTTCATACTTATTTTATGCACAAAAAAAGCACTCTGCATTAACACTTCGTTTAAAAAAATGCTTTTCGCATCACTTTTGGGAGGTGTGCAAAGTTTGATTGCACTTCTTCCTCCCCTGCCTTTTATCATCAATATACCAATTGATATTTTATGTGCCGCTGCAATTGTATTTGTTACCTTTGGCAAAGCTCCGCCTAAAAAGTTTATTAAGAGAACCGCCGTTTTTCTTTCTCTGTCGTTTACTTTTTGCGGGATTATGTTATTTCTATACAACGCCTTCAAACCAAAAGGTATGGAAGTATATAATGACATAGTGTATTTTAACATTTCGCCCGTCCTCCTGATTATTTTAACTCTTGTCTGTTATTATATTCTCAGATTGGTGAAAATATTGACGAAGAGCGGTAACAGCTCAGATATTTGCAAAATTGAAATCAAGATAAATGAGCAAGTCTTTTTCTTTTCGGCAAAAGTTGACACTGGATGTAATCTCACTGAACCGTTTTCGGGAAATTATGTTATTGTTGCGGAAAGAAATATCTTTGACGGATTCACGCCTGATGAAACTAAAACAAGGGTTATTCCGTTTGAAAGCCTTGGCGGAAATGGCATTGTAAAGGGATTTCCTCCGGATGAAACTAAAATTGACGGCAAGGAGATTGGTAAAAACATTTATATAGGTATATGTGACAATGTTCTGAAAGGAGATGTTAAGGCAATTATCCCTTATGAGCTTGTAAAATTAACAGTATAGTAATTCATTAACCAAGTTACACATATTTGTGTATCTAAAAGATATTATACGAGGAGTAATGTTATGTTTTTGATGAAAGTTATTCAAAAAATCCGCTTTGCATTTGTTATTGAAAATGAAATTTTCTACATTAACGGCAGTGAAACTCTCCCCCCTCCACTGTCCAAAGACGAAGAACAACACATTATGCAGAAAATTGCAAAAGGTGATGACAAAGCAAGAGAACCGCTTATAGTTCACAATTTAAGGCTTGTGGTCTATATTGCAAAGAAATTTGAAACTCCGAATGCAAGTGCCGAAGACTTGATTTCGATAGGCACAATTGGACTTATCAAGGCAGTAAACACATTTTCACCCGAAAAGAATATTAAACTTGCAACCTACGCATCAAGGTGTATTGAAAATGAAATTCTGATGTTTTTGAGAAAATCATCACAACTAAAAAATGAAGTTTCAATTGATGAACCGCTGAACACTGACTGGGACGGAAATGAACTGCTTTTATGTGATGTTCTCGGAAGTGATCCCGACACGGTAAACAGAAATATTGAATGTGAGCTTGAAAAAAGCCTTGTTTTGCAGGCGGTTTCAAAACTTCGTGACCGTGAGTGTTTAATTATGGAACTGCGGTTCGGACTTAACGGTCGAAAAGAACACACGCAAAAACAAGTTGCCGACAAGCTCGGAATTTCGCAATCTTACATATCAAGACTCGAAAAAAAGATTATCCGTCAATTAAAAAATGATCTTGACAAGGCGGTTTGAATTTTAATTTGTAAAGATAGTGTTTTACTGAAGACACTTAGTAACCCGAACTGATAAAAGATTTCAGACATAAAACAAGCAGCAGATTAGTTTCCGCTGCTTGTTTTTGCTTATCATTATAATATGGTTTCTGACGGATTGGTAACGGTATCGGAATTATTATTGTTATTATTATCTCTGTCACCCATAATATCATCCATGCCTTCTTCAATGTCATCCATCATATCAGAACCTGAACTCTTGGTTTCATCTTCTTCGTTGCCTATAAAACCGTCAGAATCGGAAACTTCTCCGTTTTCAGTCATACTCTTTGAAGTTTCTTGTGTACTTGACGACTGCGTAGTCTGACTTGTTGTATCAGCCATATCTTCTTTTTTGTCATTACCGCAGCCTGTGATAAGACATGCCGAGATTACTACGGCTGCAAATAATCCAAACAGTTTTTTCATACTAATCATTCCTTATAAAATAAAATGGCACTGAATTAACAGCACCATTATTATTTACGGAATTTTGCGTAATATTAAATTTGAAATTTAATAAAATCAATCTTTTGCAATAACTATATGAGGATACGGAATTGTAATACCGTTTTTGTCAAACTCTTTCTTTACATTTTCCTGTAAGAAGAAATAGACTTCGTAGTAATCATCAGGACTTGCCCATGCAAAGACTTTAATCTGCACACCGCTATCAAGATGTTCACCGACCCTTACAGTCGGTTCGGGATCTTTTAAAATCATCTCATTAGTTGCCATAAGGTTGATAATAATCTCACGCACCTTGTCGATATCGTCATCATAGCTTATCGAAAAGGTACAGTCAACTCTTCTCTGCTCAACCATTGTGCAATTGACAACATTATTAGATGTAAGTCTTGAGTTTGGAATTGTTACAAGCTTATTATCAAGGGTATGTACGGTTGTTGAGAAAATATTGATTTCCTCAACTGTTCCCTTAACGCCCTCAAAATCAAGAATATTACCCGACACAAACGGTTTGTTTATCAAAATTACAAGTCCGCTGACAACATTTTTCAGCAAATCCTGCAATGCAAGACCTGCAGTAAGAGCGGCAGCACCGAGTGCCGTAATAAGCGACGCAACATTCACACCTATTGTCCCGAGTGCAGTTACTGCAACAATGAAATAGAAAATCACCTTGAGAACGGACAATACAAAGCCTTCGGCTGTACCGTCCATTCGTGATTTATTAAGGATTTTTCGGAGAAGTCCTATAATCAACCTGGTAATTATATATCCGATAACAATTACAGCTACACACACAAGAGCCTTTGAAAGATATTCAAGCAACTTTTCTTCAGTGATATTCATATCTACACCTCTGCATCAACAAGAAATTCGGAGACCTTTTCTCCGTTCTCATAGACAGAAACCACTATGTTGCCGTTTTCATCAAAAGAAACACTCTTGCCTGTACGCAATCCGTTTTCATAATTGCACACATCTATAAGATTGCCGTCTTTATCGAATCTTGCACCGTAGCCGTCAGGAGTATTATTGTTCCACTTGCCCGCATGCATTGTACCGTCACTCAATCTGTAACCGACACCGCCGCCGTTGCGTGAATTATCGGTCCAGTTGCCTACATAATTGATACTGCCGTTGTTATAGTAACAGACACCAAAGCCATCTCGCTTATCTTCACGATAATCACCCTCATAAGATGTAAGTCCGTCAGGCGATACCGTTCTGCCTCTGCCTGTGCGGCAATTGTTTTCATCAAGATTACCGTAGTAAGTATATTTTCCCGACTTTGTGTGAATGACAACATCACAACGGGGTTCGTCTTCATTTACAATTTCGGCATTTTCTTCTTCATTACCATCATCGGCAAGTTCATCATCTCTGAAATGCATACCAATATGAAATTTTGCCTGTTCGCCTGCAGAAACCTCTTCCGAACTTTCTGTTGATTCTTCGGCAGTGTTGTTTTCAGCCTCATTTTCAATATCATCGGACTCATTTTTTGTATTTTCCGAACTTTCCTGTGTTTCAACCGGTTCGTCATCAACAGCTGTATTCTCAGAAACATTAGAATCGACAAAATTATCTTCAACAGATTCAGCATCGCTGGCAGTTGCTTCGTTATTGATAATCTCGACATCTGTGGGGTCAAAATTTTCTTCCGATGTGTGGCTTATGATTTCACCAAACAAATCTTTATTAGTCTTATGTGCCTCAACAAGGATCTGTTCAATTATGTCATAAGCAGAATAATCTTTTTTACCGTCATTTTTCTCTGTATCAATATCTGCCAAAATGTCATCATCAGAAAGATATGAACAATCATTCAGATTATACGAATTATCCGTAGAAAAATTATTTTTGAACAAGTCATTGTTGAATACAAACCCGCTGTTGCCATATGATTTTTTCTCCGTAAACGGCATATCTGATGGCAAAAAGCTTGCGTCATACCATAACATACCGACATTTGAATAAATCAAAACTCTTGAACCGTCATTAGACTGTTTTTCGGAGGGAAAAAGAGTTTTCACTGCTACCAAACCGTTATCGTCAATATCTTCCGTGACAAGTGTTATAATACCGCTGACTTTGCGAGGATAGATTCTTGTAACCAGCTTATCGGCAATATTCTTATCAAAATATTCTGTACGCAGCCACGAATGATTGCGGTCAAAGAACTGTCTTTTAAATACAATGCCCTTGTTATTATAGGTAATAACAGAATAAACCCCGCCTGTTGCCCTTTTTACGGACTGATAAGGGAGGCTGTCCCTTGTCACCTTCCACGAAAGCGGTTCATCCTTTTGCATAAAGCAGGACATTTTGTATTCCATACCGTGAAGTTCAATTTCAGTAATTTCTTTCTGCTCTTTGCAGCCTGAATTAAAGTAATTGGCACGGACGCCTGCAAGTGCGTCATTTTTGAAATCCAGCTTTTCGTAATCAGAAACAAGCACAGAATAGATAATTAAGCCGTCGGTCAGCTTTTGAGATTGTTCAAGCATCGTGAATTATTCCCTTCGAGAAAATTAAAAAATGAAAGGGCGAACAATGTCCGCCCTGAAATAATTTGATGTATTTAAATCAGATAGAAATTGTCATTGCAATCTTGTAAAGCTCTTCATCAAATACACGAGGCATATCAAGTGCTTCGTTAATGTCAAGGTCAACAATCTTGCCACCCTGCATAGCAATAACTCTGTTACCGATGTTCTGCTCAAGAAGTTCTACAGCTCTAAAGCCCATCTCACTTGCAACAACTCTGTCACGAAGTGTCGGAGAACCGCCACGCTGAACATGACCGAGGATTGTGGCTCTTGCCTCAATGCCAAGACGCTGTTCAACATATTTTGCCAGATCTCTTACGCCGCCGACACCCTCGGCAACAACAACGATAAAGTGTTTTTTACCTGTTTTCTGAGTATTAACGATTCTTGCAATTACATCTCTTTCAATATTGTACTGAACTTCAGGAACGAGAATAGCTGTTGCACCTGTTGCAATACCTGTCTGAAGAGCAATATCACCGCAGCGTCTGCCCATAACCTCAACGATAGAACAACGGTCATGTGACTGTGCTGTATCACGGATACGGTCAACCATCTGAATAGCTGTGTTCATAGCAGTGTCAAAACCAACTGTGTACTCTGAACAAGCAATATCGTTATCAATAGTACCGGGAACACCGATACAGTTAATGCCCGCATTTGTAAGGCAACGGGCGCCTCTGAATGAACCATCACCACCGATTACAACTACGCCGCTGACACCGATGCTTCTGCAAAAATCAGCAGCTCTCTGAATACCCTGAGGAGTTGCGTACTCTTCACTTCTTGCTGTGTAAAGCATTGTACCGCCGTTTCCGATAATATCAGAAACACTTCTGAGATTCATTTCCTCAACATCGCCGTTGAGCAAACCATTATATCCACGGTAAACACCGTAAACTTTCATTCCTTTATTTATACCTGCACGAACAACAGCTCTGACAGCTGCATTCATACCGGGGGCATCGCCGCCGCTTGTTAATACTGCAATTGATTTCTGTGTCTGTGACATTATAATCTACCTCCATAGGTTATTAACTTCTAACATTATAATACAATTATTTTTTCTTTACAAGTGGATTTTCGCATTTTTAAAAAAATAAAAGATTTTATTACAAAAACATTTAAGCCTTTTTACCGATTTGTTACAAAATCTGTGATTTTGTTCATAAATATACTGCTTTCACCTCTCTATTTCGATAAAATAACAATATTTTGTAACAAAGCAATCAAGTTTGTTGACTTTTAAAATATATGGTCTTATAATTAACCTCGGATAGATGACAGATTTTTTCGTCTGTCTTGTGACAAACTGCATAAGTGACAATTTTTCGGGAGGATATTTTATATGACTAAGTTATATCTGGCTATACCCTGCTATAACGAAGAAGAGGTTTTAAGAGATTCGGCAGGAAAGCTGTTGAACAAATACAGCACAATGATGTCAGAGGGTAAGATTTCTGCTGACAGCCGCATTGTGTTTATTGATGACGGTTCAAAGGATAGGACATGGGAAATCATTTCGGAACTTCACAGCGAAAATCCGATTTTTCAGGGCATTAAGCTTTCAAGAAACAGAGGTCATCAGAACGCACTTCTCTGCGGTCTTATGACTCTTAAAGACAAGGCTGATGCGGTTATTTCAATTGATGCCGACTTGCAGGACGACATTAACACATTTGATGAAATGGTTGCAAAGTATGAAGACGGCTGCGATGTTGTTTACGGTGTTCGTTCAAAGAGAGAAACAGACACATTTTTCAAGAGATTTACAGCCGAGGGATTTTACAAAATTCTCAACCATATGGGTGCAAGGGTTATTTTTAACCACGCTGATTTCAGACTTATGAGCAAGAGAGCACTCAATGCCTTTTCCTTATATAAGGAAACAAACATCTTCCTTCGTGGCATGGTGCCGATGATTGGCTTTAAGTCAGACATTGTTACATATGAGCGTTCCGAAAGACTCGCCGGTGAAAGCAAGTATCCGCTCAAAAAAATGCTCGCACTTGCTTGGGAAGGCATTACATCACTCAGTATTCAGCCTATCAGAATGATTACATGGCTCGGTGCAATTGTATTCGCCATCAGCCTTATTATGATTATCTACTCACTCATCAGCTTTTTCTGCGGTTGGACTGTAAGCGGTTGGTCAAGCCTTTTGTGCTCAATCTGGGCAATCGGCGGTCTTCAGCTTCTTGCTATTGGTGTAATCGGCGAATACATCGGAAAGATTTATATGGAAACAAAACGCAGACCGCGATTTATTGTTGACAAAGTGCTTGATGACAATGAACAGTAATAAATTTGCAAAAGTCCTGACGAGAATTTTCGGCGGATTGTTTTCGGTATGTTTCATTTTTCTTTTTATCAACATTATTGTTATAGGCTTTGACGGAAAAGTTGACAGAAGATTTGATTCGTTTTCAAAAATGTTCATTCTTTTGATTTTCGCAGTCCTGACAGTCGGTATATGTGCATTCTATTTTTATTACACCGCCGATAAAAGCAATAAAAGGTGCAAAAGAATTAAAACAAAAGCAAAATTTGAATTGACCGATATAAACACTAAGAGGATTATTTTTATCGGTTGCGGCATTCTTCTGATTGCTGAATTTATTTTTGCTATGCTTACCGATTTTGAACCTGTTGCCGACCTGCATAACATCAGAAGATATGCTATGTATTTTTCAAGTCACGGCAATTTCGACCTCATTGAACAGGATTATGCACGCAATTATCAATACCTTATAAGATATCCGAATAATATGGCGTTACTTTTGATTGTATCGCTTGTCGGAAGATTATGTTACCTTATATCCGGTCATTTCGTTGAATTTGCACCTGTTGTTGTAAATATTTTTGCGATTAATATTTCAATAATACTGACAGCATTTACAGCAAAAAGACTTTTCGGCAACAGAAAGGCTGTATTTGTACTTGCTTTTTGTGCATTGTTTTTGCCTTATCTCACCTATCTGCCATACTATTACAGTGATTCTATGTCGATGCCGTTCCTTGTCGGTTCGGTTTATCTGATAATTTCAGCATTAAAAGCAGCTGACAAAAAGAGTATGTATATTAAGCTTTGTGTTGCAGGAGCGTTGATTTTCCTCGGGTACAAAGTAAAAGGAAGCCTTATCATTGTACTTGCTGTAGGTGTGGTACTTCTTTTCTTAAAATACAGGTTCAAAAAGTCAGTGTGTTTGATTCTTGCATTTATAGCAGGATTCGGTTCAGTCGGAATTGTGTATAATACAGCCGTTAAAGCCGTAAACCCTATCACGGATCAGCAGTATGAAAAATATGAATATCCGGTTACTCACTGGCTGATGATGGGTCTTAAAGGCGTTGGTAAATACGATGAGCATGATGACTATTTTACCCGTTCGTTTCCTACAAAGGAAGAAAAAAAGGACGCTAATATTAAGGTTATCAAGGAAAGAGTAAAGAAATATAAAATTGACGGTCTGTATGAGCATATGGTAAAGAAAGCGGTATGGACATGGCAGGACGGCACATATTACATTTCGTATCATAACAGAAATCCTAAAAACGATAATATTTTGATGGATTTTCTGCTAATTGACGGAGATTTTAATAAAATCTTCCAAAATTACAGTTCTGCGGTGCAGTTATTTATTTTGCTTATGATTTGCGTTTCTGCGATCAAAACAGTGGTAAAACCAAAGATTGACGAGATGCTGCTAATCAAGGGAATTGTATTTGCTGCGTTTGTATTTTTCCTATTATGGGAAACAAGGTCAAGGTATCTTTTCAATATCACGCCTTTGTTTATACTTCTTATGGTTGACGGAATGGATACATTGAAAAATATTCCCGCCCTGTTTAAAATCAATCACAAACAAACGGTTAAAACCGAATCATAACTTTTTTTTACAAGTGACGGTGTTATTGCTGTCACTTGTTTTATTTTTTGAAATTGCAAGTGATACAGTTGCAAGTAAGAAATATTTTTCATAAAATTGCGTTGTAATAATGATATAATTATGTTATTATAGATGTGTATGCAAATATGGAAACGATTTGCAAAATTTGAAACTGAAAGGCTAAAATTATGGATTATGAAAAGCTGAAAAAAAGAGATTCTTCTCTTGATATTCTGCGAATAGTCGCAGTCTTTACCGTTTTATCGGTTCACTTTTTCCTGCATAATGGATTTTACAGTCAGCCGATTGAAGGCTCAACAATGTACATTGCGGTTGCAATGAGAACTTTGTTCTCTGTTTGTGTTCCTCTCTTTATGATTCTGACAGGATACCTTATGAGCAAAAAAGAGCTGAGCAAAAAGTATTATTCAGGAATTGCAAAAACACTTGTAGTATTTGTCATTTCAACACTTGCGTGTATGATTTACAAAAACATTGCGCAGGGTGATGCGCTTAGCTTGAAATCATTCATTCTCGGAACGCTTGACTTTACCGGTTCAAACTACTCGTGGTACATTGAAATGTACATAGGTTTGTTCCTGCTTGCACCGTTTCTTAACCTCGCTTACGGTAAACTAAAAAGCAAAAGGCAAAAGCAAGTGCTTTTGATTACGGTTGTATTTTTGACAATAATTCCGTCACTGTTTAACATTTTCAATTTTGGCTCGCTTGATTGGTGGACTAATCCGACATCATCCGATGAATTTCAGAAACTTGTTCCGAGCTGGTGGCAGGGATTTTATCCTGTAGCTTACTACTTTGTAGGTTGCTACATAAGAGAATACGGTTTAAAAATGAAAACAAGAACAATGTTTGTTCTCTTTGTATTCTCTCTCTTCTTGTTCAGCACATTTAACTATTTCAGAAGTTACGGAACAACCTTCAAGTCAGGCACATATATTTACTGGTATGGCTTTGAACCGTTTGTCCTGTCGGTGCTTCTGTTCCTTTTAATTAAAAGAATCAAAACCGAAAATATGCCAAAGGCAGCTAAAGTTGTACTCTGGAAGGTTTCGGATTTAGCTCTCGGAATTTATCTTATTTCATTTATTTTTGACAGCATTGTATATCCGATGCTCTGCGAAAAGGTTATTTTGATGCCGGACAGACTTCCGTTCTATTTTGTAACAGTTCCGATTGTATTTGTACTTTCGGCTGCTGCATCGTTCATTATGAATTTTGTTGCAAAGATTCTTATCGACGGTTTCAGGTCTGTTGTTAAAATGGTCAAAGATTTGCGTTCAAAACCTGACAAAGACAAATGGCAGCACATAATTTTTGCATTGCTTATGGTGCTTGCAATAGGATTTTCACTTTGGAAATGTTACTACGGATTTGGCGGAAATGACGAATCATTTTATCTTACAATTCCCCACCGACTAACTCTCGGCGATTCATTACTCGGGGACGAGTGGCATCTTACTCAGCTTTCAGGATTCCTGCTTTTGCCGTTTGTGTGGCTCTACACAACAATTACGCAGTCAACCGTCGGAATAATTCTTGCGGCAAGAATTTTCTATGTCATCTGTCACGCTGTTGTTGTGTGCGTTATCTATTCAAGACTTAAGAAGTACGGATATTTTACAGTGTTTGGCTGTGTTCTGTACTTCCTCTTTTCACCGTTTGATATTATGGCTTTGAGCTATAACACAATGGGTCTTGACCTCATTGCTCTCACGGGTGTGTTAATAGCAACTGCCGATTATCAGAAGAAATTGCCGCTGATTATCAGCGGACTTACATTTGCAGGTGCAGTTCTTTGCTGTCCGTATCTTGCGGCTGTTTATGTAATATATCTTGTTGCAATGGGAGTTCACTATGTAATCAAGAGAACATCGCTGAATAAAAATGTGTTCAATTCAGACTTGTTTTCAATCAAAACTTTTCTTTGGTTTACAGTTGGTGCAGGTATTCTTGCAGTAATTTTCATCGTGTTTGTACTTTCAAGAGTAAGCATAAATGATATTTTCACCAATCTCCCCTATCTTATGGCTGACCCCGATCATCCGCAGATGGGATTTATGACGAAGATGAATTACTACTTCAAAACAATCGTAGAGTGTCACAGCCATTTCAAGTATGTACTTATGGCATACGGTGCTACTATAATTGTTATGTTGCTTGACAGAAAAAGAAAGCAACATCGTTCGATTTATCTTATTCTTACAAGCGCAATTGTTATTTTGTCACTCGTAATGTTTATGCCGACAATGACAAGCGTTTATTACAACGCAATTATGTTCCCGATGATTTTTATGGGAATCACAGCATATGTACTCTCAGAAAATAAACAGAGAGAACTTTTTGCCTCACTCTTTATTCTAGGAATTCTTTATTCTGTAGCACTATGCTTCTCATCAAATCAGTATTTCTTTGTAACGGCAATGGCTTGTTCAGCGTCAAATATTGCAAGCTTTGTATTCGTTGGCAACCTGATTAAAGAAATGAAAGAAACTCCCGATAATCTTGATTATGCCGTTCCCTGCAAATACTTTGCATTTGTGATGACAGCATTTCTGATTATTTTGCAGACTTGTTTCCAGATTACGGTTAAAGCCGAACATTGCTTCTGGGAAAGTTCTCCAAGTCAGCTGTCACAGACAATTCAGGACGGTCCTGCAAAAGGAATAAAAACTACTTCCACAAATGCAGAAAACTACGGGCAGCTTTATAACGATATAAACGAATATCAAAATCTTGAAAAGAGCAATATTTTGTTTTTGACACAAAAAACCTGGACATACCTTGCGGCAAAAGATTTTCCGTATGGAACACTTTCCGCATATGTAACAGGCGAAAACCAAAACAGTCTTGACAGACTTCGTTCATATTATTCTGTAAACAACAAAAAGATTCCAAAGTATATTTATATACCGAAAGATTCGCAATGGGACAATATTCAGCAAATTATTCTTGAAGCACAGCAAAACGGTTACACAATGAGTGAAAACACAGTTTCGTATAAGCTGCAAAAGTAAATAATATTTTACTAAACTTAAACATAAATATCACGCAGAAAGCAAAATTACAATTCTGCGTGATATTTTTTGCATTTCAAGACATAATCTTGAAAATGTACAAATAAAAAACTTGTTTTTTTTCGGAATTTATGGTATAGTGAACTATGATAGGCAAGAATGGCTTGTCACAGATTTTAACTATAATTTTGTGAAAATTTTAAGTTGGGGGCATAATCATGGATATTAAAAAACTTTATAACGAATGGCTCGAAAATGCTGTCGAGGATAAAGACCTTACAGCTGAGCTTGAAAGTATAAAAAACAACGAAGATGAAATTTATGATCGTTTCTACACAGCTTTAAAATTCGGTACTGCAGGTCTTAGAGGCATTATCGGTGCAGGTACTAACAGAATGAATATTTATGTTGTTCGTCAGGCAACACAGGGACTTGCTAATTATGTTCTCAAAAAGTACGGCAAGGGTTCTGTTGCTATTTCTCACGACAGCAGAATTAAAGCAGATTTATTTATGAATGAGGCAGCAAGAGTTCTTGCGGCTAATGGCATTAAGGTTTATATCACATCTGAACTTCAGCCTACTCCTGTTCTTTCCTACCTCGTTCGTTATTTTAAATGTCAGGCAGGTATTATGGTTACAGCAAGCCACAACCCTGCTGCTTACAACGGCTACAAGGCATACGGCGAAGATGGTTGTCAGATGACTGATGTTGCCGCTAACACAGTTTATGATGAAATTTCAAAGCTTGATATGTTCAAGGATGTTAAGATTGCTGATTTTGACGAAGCAGTTAAGAACGGTATGATTGAATATGTTGACGAGAGCGTTTATGACACATATCTTGAAAAAGTTATGGAACAGCAGGTTAACCCCGGCATTTGTGACGGTGCTGATCTCAAGGTTGTCTACACTCCTCTTAACGGTACAGGCAACAAACTTGTAAGAAAGGTTCTTGGCAAAATCGGTGTTAAAGATGTTGTTGTTGTTCCCGAGCAGGAACTTCCTGACGGCAACTTTACAACTTGCCCCTATCCGAACCCTGAAATCAAAGAAGCTCTTGCAAAGGGTCTTGAACTCTGCGAAAAAGAACAGCCTGACCTCCTCCTTGCAACTGACCCTGACGCTGACCGTGTTGGTATTGCAGTTAAGGATTATGACGGTAGTTACAGACTCATTTCAGGTAACGAAGACGGCGTAATGCTCACAAACTACATTCTCTCTTGCAAAAAAGCAAGCGGCAAACTTCCTGAAAAGCCTGTTGTTGTTAAAACTATCGTTACTACAAAGCTTATCAACAAACTTTGCGAAAAGTACGGTTGCGAACTCAAGAATGTTCTTACAGGCTTTAAGTACATTGGTGAGGTTATTCTTAATCTTGAGAAAAAGCATGAAGAAAACAGATACCTCTTTGGTTTTGAAGAGAGCTACGGCTACCTTTCAGGCACATATGTACGAGATAAGGACGCTGTTGTTGCTTCAATGCTCGTTTGTGAAATGGCTGCTTACTACAAAAAGCAGGGCAAGTCACTTGCGGAAGTTATTGACGGTCTTTATGAAGAATTCGGATACTACCTCAACCAGACATACTCATTCGAGTTTGGCGGTGCAGCAGGTATGCAGAAGATGGCTGATATTATGACTGCTGTCAGAGATAACACTCCAAAGAGTGTTGCAGGCTATGATGTTGTTAAGGTTTCTGACTATCTTCTCAAGAAAGAAACTGAAATTGCAACAGGCAAAACTACAGATATTGATCTTCCAAAGTCAAATGTTATTGCTCTTCACCTTTCTGATGACAACGCTGTTATCATTCGTCCAAGCGGTACTGAACCAAAGATTAAGCTCTATATCACTTCTGTTGGCAAGGACAAAGCAAATGCAACAGAAATCTGCGAGAAACTCGTTGCAGCAAGCAAAGAAATTCTCGGTATTGAGTAATTGACAGTTAAACAATTTTCTAAATTTTCGACAAACAATTGTGGGGACAGCAAAAGCTGTCCCCTATTTTTCGTATTACCTTTTATCGTATTCAAAATACTCCCCCATCTTCTTCCCAATCATAATAAACCTAAACGCAAAACAAAGGTGACCACTGTTGCAGTCACCTTTGTAATTGGTTGATTTATAAATAGCAATTTTTTAAGGGGTATGTTGTTATTTTAATTAAATAATATGCCCTTTGGACTCATCTCCATTTTCGGATATTTTGTCCTTTTGAATAATAGCTTCGTATTACATTGGACTTATCTCCGTTCTTAGATTTGAATATAAAAGTCTTTTGACCGTTAAAATTCATAATATCAATCAGCACAATCATTATCTGAAAAGCTTATCAACTTTCCCTGTCGAATAAATTGTACCTGTCCTCAAACTAAGTCATTGGAACTTTGGACTGTTAGCCTATACAGTCATTGGAATTAACTCCTTTAACTTTAATTTCGACTAATTGCGTTTATACATCTGAGTATGTATATTACAATCAAACTATAAGACTTAAATTCTCATTGGAATAATCTCCTGTTGTTTGCAGATTTACTATGTCATCCCGACATTTTCTTTACTGCCAATCAATGCTTTATTTACAACTTATATTAACTTTTCGCCAAATCAATATCAGTAACCGAATACTGTCAATTCCCGTTAATGGATTTTATTTTTGACTTTGTACCGGCTTAAATCTCAAGCATACATCGGAATATCTCCAATCTAATCACATAAGTGAGATTTATTTTAAGTTCTTATCTCATCGGAATTATCTCCTGACAGTTTAGTTTACCTTGAATTTTAGAAATCAGATTGAAATTTACGGTTTCACTCTGTATTATAAGTTTCCAAATTTATGTTCCGTTTGAACTGCTTATTAAATTCAGCCTCTTACATTCTTTAAATTTAGACTACTCTGTGTGCTGTTGTATAAGCTGTTCATCCATTGGTTTTAGTATTAATTTCCATTGGACTTATCTCCGTTTCGGACTAAATTTGCTTAAATTAAAATTAAGCTTCCATTGGACTAACCACCAATTTTTTAGATTTCAATATATATTAAGTTATAATTAAAATTCCGTTCTCCCGAGTATTAAATTCGATAATCTTTAATGCTTAATTGGACGAATTTCAATCATAAGATGTAGATTGTTAAAGACGAATTCGGAATGCTCTTGCGATTAAAAATTTAATAAATATGTTTTATAACATCAAAATAATCAGCTGTTCCGACAAAACAAATAAGAATTAGAAGATCATCTCTTAGAATACACGGGCTGTAGAGTTAGGTGGTAAGCTCCGCATATAATCTCTGATTTGTTTGAAGTAAGGTTTTCTTGCTTTCATTTTCAAAACCTCCTTAAGTTCTTTTCTTTGTCTATATTATACAGTTAGTTTTCAACAATGTCAACACTTTTATTAAAAATATTTATAATTTTATTTTCAGAAAATCTATTGAAGTTAATTTTGCATTGTGCTATAATGAGAATGTTGGGGTGTTTATCAGTCGGTAGCTTTTAGAGTACCGACTGTTTTCTTTGTTATAACGCTTAAAAGGTTCAAAGCCTTGATTGTCACTGAGTTTCGATGTATTATTTAGTTATGATAATACAGTAACGAGGCAATAATTATGAACGATAATTTACATATCAGAGCGGCAAAAACAAGCGATGCTGAGGCGTTGCTCGCTATATACAAACCATATATTGAAAACACGGCAATTACATTTGAATACGATATTCCGAGCGTTGATGAATTTGCAAATCGCATAAAAACTACGCTTGAAAAATACCCTTATATTGTGGCAGAACTTGACGGCAAGATTGTCGGCTATGCCTATGCCGGAATTTTTAAAGGCAGAAAAGCATATGATTGGTCAGTTGAAACGAGTATTTATGTAGAGCTTATTAATCACGGAAACGGCATTGGCAGACTTCTCTACGAAAAGCTTGAAGAAATCCTCAAAATGCAAGGTATTACAAATGTCAATGCTTGCATTGCTTATACTGAACACGAGGATGAACATCTGCATAATGACAGCGTTCATTTTCACGAAAAGCTCGGCTATAAAACTGTCGGCATTTTCCATAAATGTGCGTACAAATTTGACAAGTGGTACGATATGATTTGGATGGAAAAATGCATCGCAAATCATAAGGATAAGCCGAACGACATTATCCCCTACCCTATGCTCAATAAATAAAATAAACCGATGTGATTTCCATTAAGAAGTCACATCGGTTTTGTTTTACTTTTCTTTAAATCTTTTTATCGGATGGTAGCAGAACAACGCAATTGCAATCATAACAGCTGTTGCCCATAAACTTACAGGATATGCCGTTAATATGGTTTGGAAAGTTTGATTGTTAGTAAATACAAACGCAATCCATGCAATCCTGACTCTGCAAACACCGATAATCGTCAGTATTGCAGGAACTAATAAAATTCCAAATCCACGCAAATCACCCGACATCAAATCATAAAGTATACTGAAAGTGTATGCGGACAATATCACAACAAGCCTGATATATCCCAAATTTATAACTTCGGGATCGTTATTGAAAAACACCAGCAAATATTTGCCAGTAAACAAAATTGTTGCTATCACACGGGCAGTCGCTATTATATCTTCGGCAAGGCAAATCAATAATATTCTTTTGCATCTCGGCAACTTTCCAGCACCGTAATTTTGTCCGACAAATGTTGTACAAGCCTGACTGAACGAGTTCATAATATAATATGCAAAAATTTCTATGTTATAAGCAGCACTTGACGCAGCTATAACATTAGTTCCGAGGCTGATAATTGCGGATTGAATCAGGATATTCGACACTGCAAAATAAAAGTGCGAAAAGCAGTGTTTTAGTGTCGCCAATACTGCGAAAAATTGCCGCCTCAAAGTTGTAAAGTAAGATTACAGGCATTCCGAGCAGATATATTCGCAAATACATAAAAGCCGGCAGAAAAACTTCGTTCGGCACATTAAGCGAACTTAGCAAAAGTTCAGAGAAAATTTCGCCAAATATGGCAATCGTTATGCCGCCTATGACGGCTACATGCACAGATGTGTGAACAGCTTTCTTGACCTTTTCTTTATCATCTCGTCCGATAGCGTTAGCAATGACAACATTTGTACCCAAAGCATTTCTGGCAAATAAATTTACAATTAAAGCGATAATCGAACTGTTCGCTCCGACAGCCGCAACAGCTACCGTTTGCCCGCACCAGTAAAATTGCCTACAACTGCAATGTCAGATGCATTAAAAAGCTGTTCCAAAATAGCAGTAGCCGCAACAGGCAGAGCAAATATCAGTATTTTGTTCCAAATCGAACCATTCAGCATATCAAGCTGCTTGCTTCTACTTTTAGTCAATTTCAATTTCTTCTATCACACAAAACTTTCTGTTATCTATTATAGTCTTGCAGACTTAGAATATCAATTACCAAATCCGCAAAAATACGCTCTGCCCTCAAAAAAACTTGAAAAATTTTCTTGAAATATTGCAAAAGAATGTATAGATCATTAATTAGACAAATCCTGTGTAAAGTCATAAATAGATTTTACACAGGATTAATTTTATTAAATGATACTTATTGTATGTAGACTAATAGTCATCACCAGATTTATACTTATAACATTGATTGGAGGATAATAATGGACATAATAAAAGTATTTGGCGATAATGTAAAGAAATATCGTACAAAACTACATTTATCACAAGAAGAATTTGCTGATAGATGTGGTTTACATAGAACATATATAAGTGCTATTGAATGCTATCGTAGAAGTATTTCACTGGAAAATATTCAGCGCATAGCCGATGCACTGGAGATTGAAACATATAAATTGTTTTTGGAGGAAGAAAACAATGCAAAAAAAGAAGACAAAAATTGAATTATTTGAAGAATTGGCTGGAATAGATGAAAATGGCTTTAGCAGATGGGTGTCTGTTGATGAATTTGTGGGGAGATACCAAGGGTTGCAACTTTTAAACGGCGCTGGGTGGTCAAGAGATGATGGACCTTTTGGTCGAAAGTACATTGTTGAAAGAGATAAAACTCGCACTCCAGGAAATAGAACCGACGCAATAAGAACTGTAGGATTCAATAATGGCGACTATTCACAACATATCAGAGCAGACATAAAAAGACGAATCCAAAGTCAGCGTTGTGTAATATTAGGAACATCAAATCCAGAAGTAGACCATAAAAATGGTATGAAAAATGAAGATCGAGTCATGCGAAACGAAAATCAAAAATTATCGGACTTTCAACCGTTAAGTAAGGCTGCCAATGATGCAAAACGCCAATTTTGTAAAGAGTGTATTCGAACCGGAGTAAGATATGATGCCAAGAAATTAGGTTATCCTATGTCCTATTACAAAGGTGGGGCTCGTCACAATGGGGAAGAAAATGCCTGCGAGGGCTGTTTTTGGTATGACCCATTAGAATTTAGAAAACATTTGGAGGAAAAATAATAATGAATACCCATGTTTTTATTGTAAATGAACAAACATTTAAATACCACTTGGAATATATGTTTGCAGGTACTGGTGCAGGCGAAAAAGAATCGCCATTTTTGAATAATCCAACTATTCAATATAACGCTACCACAGAACGCAATCTTGTAGGAATGATAGCCGACATTTCCCGCATTCAGATTGGCGACAATATTATTTTTTACTTACAAGCGACAAATGGTAGTCAAGGACAGTTCTTTGGAATATTTAGAGCAAAATCTAGAGCTTTTTTCGATGAAAATGATACCGATAATTACTTGAAAATTAAACTTGATAAAGGATTATCATACCGTATACTCATTGAGGCATCAGATTGTGGTGTATACCCAATAGGTATAACAGAACACGAATATTTAGATTCCTTAGAAGATAAAAATTATCCTTATGAGTTATGTTGGAGTTTAATATATAGAAAATTAAAAGGTAATCGCGGATGCACTATGATTACTGATTTTGAATTCAACGACTTATTATCAAAATTACAAAATAAAAGCAAGTGCCTAACAGTATCTGATAGCTATACATATGATTTTTCATCAAACAGAATATCAGAATATAATAATGTCGAAACTTATGACGGTAGACAAACTTCGCTATCTATAAAAAACAGATTGCTATACAAAGCAATCAGAAAAAATGCTTTTGAAACACATTTACAAGCCTTTATTTTACAAAATATACGCTCGTTAAATCTACTTGAATTTCCAGAAAAGGATTTTTGGGTAGGCAATGAGGTTTCTTGCGGAGTTGGTATGCAACGAATAGATATATTGATAATACAAGAAAACGACGATAACATTAACATTAAAGTAATTGAATTAAAAGACGAACAGCCTACAGCAAATATTGTGGATTATCAACTTAACTGGTATATAAAATGGCTATTTGATTATATTATTCCTAACTATAATGGAAAAGCAGTAGAAATAACTCCTTGCATTGTTGCTGCTAAAACAAATGATATGGGATTGATAAAGTATATTGCAGAAAAAGAGTTTAACAATCCGTATTCATATACATCTATTCATAAGACCGAGTATTATGCTTTTAATATAAACAAAGATGATATTGACTTTGAGAAAATTGTATAATCGATTCGTTATAAGGTAAAGTGATTTTAATCACTTTACCTTTTTAAATACAAAAATATATTCGTGCTTAAATATATAGAAATCACTGGCTAAAGCACGATAGCGCCAAATGCCTTGTTTATTTGATTTACCTTTTGTTTCACCAAAGTTCTTTACTAAAATAGCTTTAAGGAGTAATCCTCTTTCTATCATCAAATTCATACAATAGAATCCTAATGGCACGACTTGACTATTAGAATATTTATCACCAATAACAAGAGCACAATATCTATTTTTATCCAGAACATCTATTGTATTATCAACAACCTTACCAAAAGAATAAAGAAAAGAATTAAGACTTTCAGAATTAGATAAATCTTTTGGATTATTCGAGAATTTTATAATATCCCAGTACGGCGGATGTAATATGACAAACTGAACTTTATCTATTTCAATAGAATTTAACATTTCTTTAAAGTTAAATGTTTGACTATCACCAACTGCTACTTTTGCTTTAACATTACTATTTTTCTCTATAATTATATTATCGTATGCATCTTTTGCTACATCACGCTGCAACTCTATTCCAATAGAATTTCTTCCCATTCTCTGGGCTTCAATTAATGAAGTTCCGCTTCCCATAAATGGGTCTAAAATCCAATCTCCTTTCTTAGTGTAACGAGAAAATAGTTGATGAGGTATTTGTGGAACAAAATTTCCGTGATAATATCCGCTATGAACTCCACTATTGTCTCTTTTATCAATCAACCAAAGAGAATCCGTGTTTATTTCATTGTATTCCCGCCATTTAGACATATCAATATCGTTATATTTAGCCATAATACCTCTATTTTATTAAACAATGTAAATATTCAACTGTTTCTTTTTCTCCAGTATTTCTATTCTCATCTTTATCAGCTTTAAATCTTTTATGCTTATGTTTATAACAACGATATTCACCATACTGCGCCATTATGTTTTCTATTGCGTCAACACTCATTAATCCTTCATTATTATAGCTTAGAAAAATATAGTGAAATTGTGCATCTCTTATAAGTTGATCAAATTCTTTAACTATTTTTCTTTTGGAACAATAATTACTTTTTTGCCCATCATAATTTCTTAATCCTGTTTTACCTTTAAGAATAGGATTATCATAGCGCGCTATTGTTTCTAATACATGGTAATTAGCACAATATTGCCGAGAGTTATATGGAGGATCTAAATATAAGACATCACCATAAATATTATTAATAAGAGTATTTATATCCTCATTATACACCTGTCCTTTAATTCCATTTATAAAAGGAAGCAACTCTAGCTTAAAAGATTTTTGTGCAGCTTTTTTTACATGTTTAAGAAAAGCTCCATATACTGATGCAGTATTAGCGTACTTGTCAATTGAATTAATTAGACTAGCTAAAAAATAAAAATATGTTTCTTTTGATATATTATTATTTAAATATAATTTTTCAAGTTCAATTCTAATAGCATCACATTTTCTGCCATTTTCATCTGTAAAATAATTTCTACCACTTTGTGAACCAGGGCAATAGTTATTATATACAAAACCATCAATGCCAGATAAACTATTTAGGTAATTCAAAAGTTCAAAATCAGGATTTGTTTCATTTTGAATAAAATATCTGTTAAGGACATAACTATAATATTGAATATCATTAGATATTACCCTACATCCCTGTTTTCTGTAACTGGCGCCTACAACACCTGTGCCAGCAAACAAATCAGCAAAAATATAATCCTCTCCATTTTCATACCCTGTTACTTGAGAAATAGTATTATGAATGAAATCAAGTAAAGAAAACTTGGAGCCTATATAATTCATTAATCATTCTCCCACAAATTATAACTGCACACTCTAAACAGTATAATTATTTACTAATTTATAAAAACTATTATTATATAAAACTCTCGCTAAAGTTTAAACCCAAAACTTTAGCGAGAGTTTTTGTCCGTTATTCCCACTCTACTGTTCCGGGGGGTTTACTTGTTATATCATAGACTACTCTATTTACATGTTCAACTTCGTTGATGATACGGTTGGAGACTCTGCCTAGGATTTCGTATGGAATTTTTGCCCAGTCGGCTGTCATAAAGTCATCGGTTGTAACGGCACGGAGAGCGATGAGTTCGTCATATGTTCTTGCGTCACCCATAACGCCAACGGTTTTCACACCCGGGAGAACTGCGAAAAACTGGCTCATCTTATCTGCATAACCGCACTTATCCATTTCATCACGAAGAATTGCATCGGCTTCCTGAAGAATACGAACCTTTTCGGCTGTAACTTCACCGATTACTCGCACACCGAGTCCCGGACCTGGGAACGGCTGACGCCATACGAGGTCGTGCGGAAGTCCAAGCTTCTCACCTACTACTCTTACCTCATCCTTGAAAAGGTCTTTAAGCGGTTCAATTACACCTGCAAAGTCAATATCTTCCGGGATACCAACCTGATTGTGATGTGTTTTGATTTTTGCGGCATCGCCTTTACCGCTTTCGATACGGTCGGGATAAATTGTACCCTGTGCAAAGTAACCCTCGCCGTAGCTTTCACGGATTTTGTTCCAGAACACCTTATAAAATTCTGTGCCAATGATGTGGCGCTTTTCTTCGGGTTCTTCAACACCTTTAAGCTTTGCAAGGAACTCTTCCTGACAATTAATGCGGACAAAGTTCATATCAAAAAGCTTTGTAAAGGTCTGCTCTACAAAGTCGCCCTCGTCTTTTCTCATAAGTCCCTGATCCACGAAAACGCAGGTAAGTTGTTTACCGACTGCCTTGCTGAGAAGTGCTGCGGCAACGGATGAATCTACACCGCCCGAAAGTCCGAGAACTACACCCTTGTCACCAATCTGCTCTTTAAGCTGTGCAACAGTTGTGTCGATGAAGCTTTCCATTTTCCACTCACCCTTACATTCGCAAACATCATAAAGGAATGAACGGAGCATATCTTTACCGTTTTCTGTATGGTTTACTTCAGGGTGGAACTGAACACCGTAGAATTTCTTTTCAGGGCAGGACATTGCGGCTACGGGACATACATCCGTTGTAGCTGTAATGCTGAATCCTTCGGGAGCTTCATTGATATAGTCACGGTGACTCATCCATGAAATCCCTTCACTCTTTACGGATTTAAAGAGTATATCATTGTTATTATATCTTGTAACTGTCTTGCCGTACTCACTTGATGAATGGTCTGTAGCCGAAACAACATTGCCGCCGAGTGTGTATGCCATAAGCTGACAACCGTAGCAAATGCCGAGAATCGGGATTCCGAGTTCAAAAATTTCAGGAGTATAGTGCGGTGACGACTCGTCATAAACGCTGTTAGGACCGCCTGTGAAGATAATGCCTTTCGGGTTAATGTCTTTGATTTTCTGAATATCAACGGTATAAGGAAGAATTTCGCAATACACATTGCACTCACGAACTCTTCTTGCAATCAGCTGATTGTACTGACCGCCGAAATCAAGAACAATGACAGTTTCTTTTGTAGCATTGCTCATAGTAAAATTCCTTTCAAATTTAAAGAATACCGCACAGAGTTTGTGCGGTATTCAATTAATATTTTAATTATCTGTAAATAATATCATTTCGGGAAGGACCGTTTGAAACCATTGTAATCGGCACACCGATAGCCTTTTCGGCAAATTCAATGTATTCACGGCATTCCTTAGGAAGCTTGTCATATTCTGTAATACCTGAAATTGAACACTTCCAGCCCTTGAGCTTTTTGAGGATAGGTTTGCATCTTTTAAGCTTTGTTGTTGACGGGAAGTAGTCAATTTCCTTGCCGTCAAGCTCATAACCCACACAAACAGGGATTTCATCAAGATATCCGAGAACATCAAGAACCGTGAAAGCAACCTGTGTTGCGCCCTGAACCATACAACCGTAGCGTGTTGCAACGAGGTCAAGCCAACCCATTCTTCTCGGTCTGCCTGTTGTTGCACCAAATTCTCCGCCGTCACCGCCTCTTCTGCGGAGTTCGTCAGCCTCATCGCCGAAGATTTCAGAAACAAATTCACCTGCGCCTACCGCACTTGAATAAGCCTTGACAACTGTGATGATTTCTTTGATTTCATACGGAGGAATACCTGCGCCTACAGCACCGTAACCTGCGATTGTATTGGATGAAGTAACCATAGGATAAATACCGAAGTCAGTGTCCTTGAGTGAACCGAGCTGTCCCTCAAGAAGAATATTCTTTCCGTCTTTGAGCGCATTATGAACAAAAGTGAATGCGTCACCGACATAAGGAGCAAGAAGTTCCTTATATTCCATTAGCTTGTCAAAAACTTCCTGTTCTGTGATTTCGGGCTTGTTGTAGAGGTTTTTCAGAGTTGCATTCTTAATTTCAAGAGCGTGTCTGATTTTCTCTCTGAGTGAATCGGGATCGTCATAAAGCTCATTGATCTGGAAACCGATTTTTGAATACTTATCCGAATAGAACGGAGCGATACCGCTCTTAGTTGAACCGAAAGAATTTTTGCCGAGACGCTCTTCCTCATAGCAGTCAAATGCTACATGGTAAGGCATAACAATTTGTGCTCTGTCAGAAATAATAATGTTTGGCTCGGGAACTCCACGGTCTTTGAGGTGAGCCATTTCCTTAACGAAGTTTTCAACGCTGAAAGCAACACCGTTGCCGATTATATTGGTGATATTCTGATGAAAAACACCCGAAGGAAGCTGGTGAAGAGCAAATTTTCCGTAATCGTTGACAATTGTATGTCCTGCGTTTGCGCCGCCTTGAAAACGAATTACGATGTCGCTGTCGTTTGCGAGAACATCGGTAATTTTACCCTTGCCCTCGTCGCCCCAGTTGGCACCTACAATTGCTTTTACCATTTTACAAAACTCCTTTTTGCAGACTCACGGTCTGCTGTAAATAAAATATATACTTGAACCAAAGGTTCGATTACATCAGTTTAATTAAACATTAATTTCAGGCTTGTCAGACTCAACATCTGCGTACTTTTCAAGAACAGGCTTGATGCACTCGTTGAGGAAGTCCTCTGTCTGCTCTTTTGCTCTGCCTGTGTAATTTTCAGGCTTGAGAATGTGTTCAAGCTCTTCAAGAGTAACGCCAAATGCCTCATCTGCGGCAATTCTTTCGAGAAGATCATTTTCGCCGCCTTCAACCTTGACTACTCTTGACGCAGCCATTGAATGCTCACGGATTTTCTCGTGAAGCTGCTGTCTGTCAGCACCACGCTTTTTAACTGCATCCATCATAATATTCTCTGTTGCCATGAACGGAAGTTCTTTTCTGAGTCTTTGTTCAATTACCTTTGGATAAACAACAAGACCGTCTGCAACATTTGCATAAAGTGAAAGGATACCGTCAACTGCAAGGAATGCCTCGGGGATGCTGAGGCGCTTGTTTGCAGAGTCATCAAGAGTTCTCTCGAACCACTGAGTAGCAGTTGTAAAGTAACCGTTGAGAACATCAACCATAACATATCTTGAAAGAGAACCTATACGCTCACTTCTCATTGGGTTACGCTTGTAAGCCATAGCCGATGAACCGATCTGATTCTTTTCAAACGGCTCTTCAACCTCTTTGAGGTGCTGAAGAAGTCTGATATCATTTGAGAATTTAGCGGCCGACTGAGCAATTCCCGCAAGAACATTGAGGAACTGTGAGTCAAGCTTTCTTGAATATGTCTGACCTGATACAGGGAAACAAGCCTTGTAGCCCATTTTTTCTGCAATCTTACGGTCAAGCATTTTGCACTTTTCGTGATCTCCGTCAAAGAGTTCAAGGAAACTTGCCTGTGTACCTGTTGTACCCTTTGAACCGAGAAGCTTAGCCTTTGAAAGCTGATACTCAACATCTTCAAGATCCATAAGGAGCTCCTGAAGCCAGAGAGTCGCTCTCTTACCTACTGTTGTTGGCTGTGCAGGCTGAAAATGAGTGAATGCAAGGGTTGGAAGAGCCTTGTATTCATCAGCAAACTTTGAAAGGTTGCGGATAACGGTGATAAGCTTATTTCTGATAAGCTTGAGTCCTTCTGTCATAATGATGATATCTGTGTTATCACCGACATAGCAGGAGGTTGCTCCGAGATGAATAATACCCTTTGCATTCGGACACTGAACACCGTAAGCATATACATGTGACATTACATCGTGACGAACAATTTTCTCTCTTTCCTGAGCAACATCATAGTTGATGTCTTCGGCATGAGCCTTGAGTTCGTCAATCTGCTCCTGTGTAATTGGGAGTCCGAGTTCTTTTTCCGATTCTGCAAGAGCAATCCAGAGCTTTCTCCATGTTCTGAATTTTTTATCGGGCGAGAAAATGTATTTCATTTCCTTGCTTGCATAACGGGCTGACAAGGGTGATTCATAAGTATCTTTTACCATTATTTACATCCTTTCAATTAGTTGTCCTTTTTATTGTTTTCATCGAAGTTCATTCCGCCGCGCTCCTTGCCCTTAAAGGTTTCTTTTGTGATAGGAGCGGGGTAATTACCCGTAAAGCAACCGTCACAAAAGCCTACTGGAGCGTTGTGAATCATCTCACGAAGTGACTCAACAGGGAGATATCCGAGGGAATCAGCCTTGCTGAGCTTTGTGATTTCTTCGATTGTATGGTTGCAGGCAATAAGTTCTCCTCTTGACGGAATGTCAGTACCGTAATAACACGGCCACATAAACGGAGGTGAACTGATACGCATATGTACCTCTTTTGCGCCTGCCTCTTTGAGCATTGTAACAATTCGGTCAACAGTTGTACCGCGCACAATGCTGTCATCAATAATAACAACTCTCTTGCCTTTGATTTTGTCGGCAATCGGGTTGAGTTTAATTTTTACGCTTTTCATTCGTTCCTTCTGACTTGGCTTTATGAAGGTTCTGCCGATGTAGCTGTTCTTCACAATAGCCTTTTCATAAGGAATTCCGGATTCTTCGCTGTAACCGATTGCGGCATCAATTCCCGATTCGGGAACACCGACAACCATATCAGCCTCAACAGGGTATTTTCTTGCAAGAATTCGTCCTGCCTGCTTTCTTGCCTCATAAACGCTTACTCCGTCAATAAAGGAGTCTGAACGGGCAAAGTAAATATACTCAAAAATGCAGAGTGCCTTTTTCTTATCGCCAAAGTCGGGTTTCATACTGCGGACACCGTTCTGGTCTACAATTACGATTTCACCCGGTTCAACATCACGGACAAATTCTGCACCGCAGGCATCAAGAGCCGCACTTTCACTTGCAAAAACATAGGAATCGTTGTACTTGCCCATACAAAGCGGTCTGAAACCGTGAGGATCACGAACCGCAATAAGCTTTCTCGGGCTCATAACAAGGAGCGAATAAGCTCCCTCAATAACCTGCATTGTTCTTGCGACGGCATCTTCAACAGAATGACATTTAAGTCTTTCACGGGCAATTACATAGCAGATAACCTCGCTGTCGATTGTTGTCTGAAAGATTGCGCCGCGCTGTTCAAGACTTCTGCGGATTTCAAGCGCATTGGTAAGGTTGCCGTTATGGGCGATTGAAAGCGTACCCTTTACATAACGCATAACAAGCGGTTGTGCATTTTCCAGCACAGAACCGCCTGCAGTCGAGTAACGGACATGCGAAACCGCCATTTGTCCGTTGAGAGAATCAAGAATTTTGTTGTTAAAGACCTCGGTAACAAGGCCCATATCTTTGTGATAATCAATTACACCTTCGTCAGATACAGCGATGCCGCAGCTTTCCTGTCCTCTGTGCTGGAGAGCAAGCAAGCCGTTATAACAAGCGTATGCAGGGTTAATTGTGCCGTCGCTGAATATGCCGAATACTCCGCACTCTTCGTGCAGACCTTCTTTTGCAAAATTATCGAAAGAAAATTCCAAGGTGCCACCATCCGATTAATCAAAATAACTATCCAAAGTTTAATTCACATATCTTAATTCAAAAATTCACAATGTAGTTATTATGCAAGACCTACACGCTTCATCATTTCGGCATAAGCCTCTTCAACACCGCCCATATCACGACGGAAACGATCCTTGTCGAGTTTCTCCTGAGTATCCATATCCCAGAAACGGCATGTATCGGGAGAGATTTCGTCAGCAAGGAGAATCTTGCCCTTATATCTGCCGAACTCAATCTTGAAGTCGATAAGATCAACCTTGCACTGCTTAAAGAATTCAATCATAATCTCATTAATCTTGAAAGCCATTTCTGTGATTGTGTCGATTTCTTCCTTTGTAGCAAAGCCTGCTGCGAGGATGTGATATTCATTTACCATAGGATCGCCGAGTTCATCGTTCTTATAGCAGAATTCAAGAACAGGAGTCTTCATCGGTGTGCCTTCGGGAAGACCGAGACGCTTTGAAAGACTGCCGGCAGCTTTATTTCTTAAAATTACCTCGAGAGGAACAATTTCAACCTTCTTGAGGACTGTATCTCTGTCGTTAAGCTCTTCAACAAAGTCTGTTGCAATGCCATGCTTTTCGAGAAGCTTGAACATAAAGTTTGACATACGGTTGTTTACAACACCCTTGCCAACGATTGTGCCTTTTTTCTCGCCGTTGAATGCAGTTGCGTCATCCTTGTAGGAAACGATGCAGAGATCGGGATCTTCCGTAGAAAATACCTTTTTAGCTTTTCCTTCGTAAAGTAATTCTTTCTTTTCCATAATCAAATCCTCCATAAAGATGCGGCTTTGCGCCGTAATTAAAAAACAATACAAGATACATTATAATATATAAATCAAAAATAAGCAACCGTATGAGAATTAAAAATAAAAAAATTGACGAATTTTTCAAAAAAATTGCCTGTGTCAAAAAATTATGAAACAAAAATAATCTTAAACAGGGCATTTTTGCAAAAGAAAAAGGAACAATACTGCGTGTATTGCTCCTTTGAAATTATAACCTGACTGTATTCTGCTTATTTCTGAATACGAAAAGTATTATCGGTCTAAAAAGTCCGAAGGTAAGGACATTTACTACTGTGAGAACATCCGAATATCTGACATTAAGATTTTTGAATATTTTATCCGAAATAATTACATCTATCACAAATGAGGCAATGACACAAGCTAACAGGGCAATCAAGCCGATGATACCGATTTCCAGTTCAAAACAGAAAAACAGAACGGCAACGGTTGCGATTGAAAGGTTCAGCACACCTTCAATTATGCCTAAAGCCGTATTCCCTGCAATTTTACCGAGCAGATATTTATTATAAAACGGAATCCAAGCTGTACCGCTGTGCTTATAGTACAAGCTCTTGCACATACCCATTGCCGCAATGCTCTCAAAAACATAGCTTACTGCAAAATAAATAATCAGCACGGCAATTACCGCTATAAAGAACACATACATAGCCGAAAGCATTCCTATTAAAAGCATAACGCTTATACCGCCCATAATTATCGCCCTCCGAAATATACTAAAAAAGGACACTAACCCTATGAGTTAATGTCCTTTTGGTGCCGGTGACCGGACTTGAACCGGTACGGTATCGCTACCGGCGGATTTTGAGTCCGCTACGTCTGCCAATTCCATCACACCGGCAAATGCAATATGTATTATACAATACAAATCGGGAAAAATCAAGTTATATTTTCAAATTTTTTCATCTTGCAAATTTAATACCGCAATCAGGAAAATTGTTTTTATTCTTTATTCCCATTTTTCTTTTATGTATATATAAAGAAAGAAAATTTTGATAAAATAAAAAAAATTGTAGAAAGCTGTGTTATTTATGTTTGACAAAAATTTAATTGATTTATCGGTTATGTCAACCGATCAGATTGACAAAATTATCAGAAAAGCTAAGAAAATTATGCAGAGCCCTGCCGACTACAGACACGCTTGTGACGGCAAGATTTTGGCTACTTTATTTTATGAGCCGAGTACAAGAACACAGATGTCATTCCAGACTGCTATGCTTAAACTCGGCGGAAGAACAATCGGTTTTGACAACCCGATGAATTCATCCGTTGCAAAGGGCGAAAGCCTTAAAGATACAATTACAATTATCGGCGAATATGCCGACATTATAGCAATGCGTCACCCTGTTGAGGGTACTGCCGCTGCGGCATCTCTTTATGCAGGTATTCCCGTTGTCAACTGCGGTGACGGCGGTCATCTTCACCCAACTCAGACGCTTGCCGACATTATTACATTGAGCTGTGAAAAAGGCAGACTTGATAACCTCAGAGTAGGTGTATGCGGTGACCTTCTCAATGGCAGAACAGTTCACTCGCTTATCAAGACGCTTGCAAAATATCCGAACAACAGCTTTGTGCTTATCTCAACAAAGGAACTCAGCGTTCCGCTTTATGTTATTGACATTCTTGAAAAGAACGGCTGTAAGTATGAAATTTCACATAGCCTTGCAGATGCGATTACCGATCTTGATGTTCTTTATATGACAAGGATTCAGCGTGAGAGATTTGCAAGCGAAGAAGATTATCAGGCGCAGAAAAATGTTTTTGTTCTCGACAAAGAAAAGCTTGACAAAGCAAGAGAGGATATGATTATTCTTCATCCATTGCCGAGAGTAAACGAAATTACAGTTGATATTGATGATGACCCGAGAGCGTTGTATTTCAAACAGGCTCAGTATGGTATGTACGGCAGAATGGCTCTTATTCTTCTGCTTTTGCAGGATGATGAGTTTTTTGTTGAAAACAGACCGTTTGTCGTGTCGAATCATCACTGCAACAATCCAAAATGTATTACACAGCAGGAGCCATATCTTCCGAACCTCAGCTACGAAAAGCTTGGTATGGTAATGTGCGGTTACTGCGACAAGAGAATGGACTGAGGTGTATTAAATGAGTGAACATAAGAAAAAGAAAAATCCGGCGGCGGCTATGATGATGACCTCTCTCGCCTATATCGTACTCGGCATCGTGACGGTTGTTTTTCCGCAAAAAGTGCTTGATGTTCTGTGCTATGCACTCGGTGGTGCAATGACAGTTTACGGACTGTTCAACATAATCTCGTTTTTTGTTGACCGAGAGGGCGGAATGTATTTTGAGCTTGTAATCGGTGTTATTTCAACAGGTTTCGGTATATTTGCTCTGTTTTCACCGGGTTCTATTGCAACAATAATCAATATTCCGCTCGGCATAATCATTATTGTTGACAGCATTATGGATATAAAACATTCACTTACACTGAGATCACTCGGAATGAAAAAATGGTGGATTTCTTTTATCATCTCAATTGCCGTGATTATTTTCATTCTTGTAACTATATTCTTCAAGAATATTTTCGGTGAATTGCTTATGATTGCACTCGGAATTGCGCTTATTTATGAGGGTATTTCGGGATTTTCGCTTATCATTCTGTTAAGTCGTTATCATAAAGAATATGACCGAAATCAAAGAATGATTGATGCCGAAGCAACCGATGTAAACTGAATATGATTAAACCGTCCGCAGAATTCACGGACGGTTTTCTTTTTATACGGTAATGTATGAGCCGAGGTGGATACTGCAAAGAATACATTCTTTGACGGTAAGTTCTTCGGACTGCTCCATTGCGGATTTATACAAATCAAGTTGCTTTTTGTAGAGGTCTGCAAGTTTTGCTATATCCTTTACTCTGTCGGTTTTGTAATCGACAATAACAAGCTTTCCGTCCTCAACAAATGCAAGGTCAACTGCACCCTGAATTATTACGGTTGCGTCGGTATTTACATCTTTATATTCATCAAATACTTCCGACGGTTTAAGCCTTGCGGTAAATCGTTTTTCACGCATTACAAGCTGTGATGCAATTATACGGTCAATTAGTTTGGTTGACAGAAATTCATTAAGTGTTTTTCTGTCAATCATATCAACCTGTTCCTGTGTAAGTTTTCCGTCATTTAAAAGACGGTCAATTTCAGTATCAAGACTTGCTCTTGCCTGTTCAAAATTGCAGTATTGCAAAAACTTGTGGTGAGCAGTACCTCTTGCAACAGGAGCGGAATTTTGCTCGGATACAAATGACGGTTTTGAAAGAATCTTTTCAAAATAATCACCGTTCTGACTGTGTGCAATATCGGACGCACTGACCTTTTGCGGAAGTGAAAGAATATCTTCATTTTTATATTTGAAGTTGAGATTCTGTTTCAAAAGTTCTGCATAGTCAAAAGAATCATCACCAACGCTGACAACTTGAAGCATATCGGCAGAAGTTATGTCATCTTCAAAAACATTCTCCTTGTCTGAAGTTTGTTCCTGATGTATAATCTGCAACTTCCAATCAGACTCACCGTTGTGCGGAATAACCTTTGCACCCGACATAATATCATTACGCACACTGTTGAGTGACGGATGAACCAATGCACAAAGACAAATCCAATCACAATAGCTTTGACAGCTTGTAACGGTATAAGGTTCAATCACGCTTTCAAAAACAAGTTTTGAGTACAGCTTTTCAATGTAATCACTGCACTTTTTAACCGCACCAACGCAGATTAACTTTTCTTTTGCCCTTGTGAGTGCAACATACAGTACACGCATTTCCTCGGCAATAAGGTTTTCTTCAATTTTAAGGCCTGTGGCAAGGCGTGGAAATGTGTTATAAACAACGCCATTGCTCTGAACCTTGATTCCGAGTCCTGCTTTGCTGTCGAGGAGAATATCGTTTCTTAAATCGGTTTTGTTGAACTGATGTGTTATGTCTGCAATAAAGCAAACGGGAAATTCAAGTCCCTTTGAAGCATGGATACTGAGAACTCTTACAGCATTCGTAGTGTCGCCCTCATTCTGTGAAGAGGCGTCAAGATTTGTCTTGTTGGCAATTAACTTGTCGGTATATGATATAAAATCCGAAAGAGTTTTGTAGCCGCCGCTCTCAAAACTTCTTGCATATTCACGCAACAGTTCAAGATTTTTAAGTGCCGAGTCATTACCGCTGACAGCAAGTGAAATTGACATAAACCCTGTCATTTCACACGCTTTTGAAATGAGATTATCAACGGAATTTGTGCAGGTACAATCACGAAGAATTTTTAGTTCATCAACAAACTTTCTCGCTTTATCGCTTATTTTTGCGTATTTGCAAACAGATGAATAGAGCGAGAATTTTCTACTGTCGCAACGCATTTCGGCGAGATCATCTGGAGTGAACGCATACATAGGACTGCACAGAACCGACAAAAGCGGAATATCAATTCCGGGGTTGTCGATTACACGCAAAAGATTAAGCATAACCTTGATTTCAACAGCATCAAAAAAGCTCGATTTATTTTCGCTGTATGCAGGAATACCGCTGTTATTCAGCGTGTTGACATAAGTTGTAGCCTTTCCGCTTGGACTGCGAAGAATTATTGCAAAGTCGCCGTAGCGAGCTGTGCGCATTATATCTCCGTCTTTGACCTTGAATCCTGAGTTAATCATTTTATGGATTTTATCAGCTATATACTTTGCCTCTATCTCTACTTTTTCAAGATCGGAATTTTCGGTTTCAAGCAATGAAATTTCAAAATTACAATCATCCGAGTTTGGAAATTCAGCACCGTTTACAAGCCTTTCATCGGTGTTGTATTCCATTTTTGCCGACTCTTTGGTCATTATTCTTTCAAAAATAAAGTTGACCGCATCACACACTTCAAGACGACTGCGAAAATTCCTGTCAAGAATTATAGTTGCGGGATATTCGGGATTTTCCTCATTAAATCGCTTGTATTGGTTTTTGCGTTCAATGAAGATTTCAGGCTTTGCCTGACGAAATCCGTAAATACTCTGCTTAACATCACCAACAACAAAAAGATTGCTTTCGTCCTTGCTTACAGATTTGAAGATAAGGTCTTGAACATCGTTTACATCCTGAAATTCATCAACCATAACGGCATCAAATCTATGTGAAATCTCCTGTGCCTGAACGGTTTTTGTGTAACCGTTTTCATCATCAGGTGTTGCAAGAAGTTTTACCGTTAGCGATTCAATGTCGGCAAATGAGAGAATATTTTTCTTTGCTTTGAGTTTGGACAGCCTTTTGTCATATTCACGGACAAGGGTAAACAACGTCGATATAAGCCTGTGAAGCTGTGGCAATTCTTCTCTTGCACCGTCCTCACTCCACGCAAACAGTGATTGAAGTTTTTTTACAGTATCTTTGACTTCATCACGGTTTGATGAAATAGAAATTTTAATCGGGTTATCCTTGTAACCTTTTGGGCATTTCATTCTTCCTGTTTCAAAGGAAAATACTGCTTTTCTGATTTCATCCCAAGATGAAGAAGCAAATCTTTTCTGAACAATAGAAAAGTATGCCAAATCATTTACAAGCAGAGGGCCGACTGCATCCTGCAATTTACCGTCATCTTTTAGGCGGAGAATAGAGTTTTCAGTCAGATTGATTGCGTGAAGCACTGCACTTTGGGCATAGTCGATTATAATCTTGCCCCACACGGTTTTGGCAATTTCCGTTTCCGAATAGTTTTTAAGCATATCGTCAAGCCATTTATCGGGGAACGGCTGAGTTGTGAGGAACTCGGAGATTTTAAGCACGGTTTCACGCAATTTTTGGTCGCCCTGTTTCCCTTTAAAAGCGTCAAGAAGAGAGTAAAAATCATTATCTTCTGTGTCGTAAAAACTTTCAAATGTGCTGTCAAGTGCCTCTTGTCTTAAAATTTCGAGTTCTCCCTCATCAGCAATACGAAAATCTCGTGCTACATCAAGCGTATGAAAATATTCACGCACAATATCGCCGCAAAAGCTGTCTATTGTCGAGATGTTGGCACTGTACAAAAGCTGTCGCTGTGCAAGCAGATGAGCGTTGTATGGGTCATTTTCAAGAAGTTTATTGACTGCCGCCTGTATTCTTTCTCGCATTTCGGCAGCCGCCGCTCTTGTAAATGTTACAATCAGGAGGCGGTCAACATCAAGCGGATTTTTTTTTCGAGTAATAAGCTTTATTACTCGCTCCACAAGCACGGCAGTTTTTCCCGAACCTGCCGCAGCTGATACAAGCACAGAACCGTCTGTTGCATAGATTGCATTTTTCTGTTGCGGAGTCCAATTCCTTGACATTACTCTTCCTCCTTTCCGTTAATTTCATTTGTAATTTCTTCAATAACAGCCTTATTATCAACAGAGAAGCAATTTATCGGACTGCTCTGTCTGTAGGCACATACGCTGTCATAAGGGCAGTATTCGCATGAATCGTGACCGCCCTTGAGCGGCTTTGCCTCAATGTTGCCGTCATAGATGTTCTTGCCCATTTCAGCGATGAGCATATCAACCTTCTTGAAAATTTTTCCGAACTCTTCAAGTGTTGCAAGGCTTGTTGCCGAAACAGGTTCGCCTGCTTTAATTTTTACAGGAATGTATGTTGCGGCATCGGTCTTATCCATTCCGTGGATAATTTCTGTATCTTTGAGCAAAAGTCCGTTCATTTTTAGATTTTTATTAAGCTCATCGGGCAGTTTGTCAATTGATTTCAGGCTGTCGGCTGAAATATACGGCACTGTTGCAGGCATATACAAAATTCCTGCAGGAGTTACTTTGCCGTATTTGTCGCTGTCAGAATTTTCAATTGAGTGAAGATACAAAAGCATTTGAAGATTGATTCCATAGAGAATGTCGGAAAGTTTGAACTGCTTTGTGCCTGTTTTGTAGTCGATTACACGCAGATAGCTTACACCGTTTCTCTGCATAATGTCCACCCTATCAACGCTTCCGCAGACTGCAATTTTATGGCCGTCGGGAAGTACAATTGTGTAGGACGGAATGTCCTCACCGATTTTAAGTTCACAATCGGCAACGAAAAATTCACTCTGCGAAAGTTCCAGCATAATGTGCTTCATAAGATAAATCACATTGTCAAGAATTGTCTTTAGGCGGTATTTAAAAGAGTTTGACTTGGTTTGTTCTTCACCAAAGTATGACACTGAATATTCCAAAAGATATGTATTGACGATTTCAAACAATTCATCATCACTCATTGAAGAATACTGTTCCTTTGAATACTCACTGAAAAAGCGTTCAAGAATATAATGAACAAGCGTTCCGTACTGCATTGGATTGATTTCGGCTTTGAGCCTTTCACGAACATTCAAGCCGTAGTTACAGAAGTATGAAAATCTGCAAAGATTGAATTTTTCAAGCTGTGATGCAGAAATATTGAGATTTTCTCCGAAAAGTTTTTCAGCATTTTTCTTGTCAAATATTTTGAGCGGATCTTTGTTTTTGGCATTTATAAGAGAATCAAGTTTTGCTGAATATTCGGGATTTTCTGAAAAAACTTTGAGCAAAGAATCAGGAACTTTTTTGCCCTTACCAATCATTTCTGCAATCGTATCAAAAGCGGGACGGAGCGCATACATACTCTCTTTTTTGCTGTCAAAATCCATTTTGTCGTTTACGCAGATGTTCTTGAACACCTTGGTGCACTGAAGAACGATCTCAGACGGCTGATAGCTTGTTCCGGTTATGTCAGATGAATAAAATGACACTGAAATATATTCGCTTGCCGAGGTCATACATGAGTATGCCATAAATGTTTCAAGGTTATTGAGTGCGGCAAAATCGTCACCGAGTTCAATCTCGTTCATTGCAAGCATTTTCAGCTCAAACGGTGAAAATATGCCTGAGGTGTGCGGTATTGCAGGGAAAATTCCGTCAACGCAACCTATGAGGAATGACGCTTTCTGCTTTGAAATTCGCACTCTTTGGGCGGTTGTTATCGTTACGCAATCTATTGTTCTCGGAATATCCGACAACTGCATTGCAGAAATTTGCAGACTTAAAAGCTCGTAATAACACTTTATCGTCATTGTTTTTGTACCGATTACTGCGGCGGTTTTGTCGAGAACCGACATAAACATATTCCATATTCTAATCTGTTCAGTACCGACCGCTTTATCGTCGGATTTTTCAAATTCAGCGTACATTCTGCGCAACGCATCAGGTACTTTAAGTTCTACAAGAAGTGCGTAAAACAGCTTTGAAATTTCAAGTCCGTTTTTATCTTTTGCATTTTCTTTAAACGCCGTTAAAGGTTCAACAATTGATTTGCGAAGATTTTCAACTTTTGCAAGAACATCTTTGTCATAATCCGAAAACTTTTCCGAGTAGCCTTTTGGATTCTGAACAAATTCATTTTTAAAAGCCGAACCCGAAACATTCCACACAAAAAGGTAATTTTCAAAAAGACTTATTTCTTCAACAGAAAATTCAGTTAAACCCGACTTTAAAAGTGCAAGCACATCTTCCCTGTCAAAATCATAAATAAGGCATCTGAAAATTGAATTCACAAGCCTTATTACAGGTTTTACATCAATATCTGCGTGTTCGTCACTGAAATACGGAATTTCGTATTTTTCAAGAATTTCTGACAAAATACCCTTATACGGCTCGGTATCGTGACAAATAACGGAAATGTCAGAATAGAGATAACCTTTTTCAATAACAAGGTACTTGATTTTTCTTGCGACATATTCGCACTCGTCATACATATCGACAGCATTGTAAACGCAGATATTTTCGGGAATAATCTCAAGCGGCTCAATGTGCGTTCTGAAAACATTTTGTTCAAGCAAAGCGAGTTCAGCATTCTTAAAGCGGTGCAAATCGGTAAGCTTTATCGGAGCTTTAATGTCAACACCGTCACGCTTTGCGTACTCTTTGAGAATTTTATATGTCTGCTGTGAGGTGGTGAAAACTTCTTCCGAACCGTCTGTCAGAGGGTCAAGAGTAAGGGTAAAATATGTAGCGGTACAGTCACGAATAAGGCTTCGTACCACCTTGAGCTGCTGCATTGTAAAGCCTGAAAATCCGTCAAAGATTATCGTATAATTCCTGAGAATATTATTCTTTTGAAGAATATCATCGAGTCTTGTCAGGTCATCCATAGGGTCAATATAGCTTTGGCTGACAAGTGCGTCAAATGTATCGGTTATGAGAGCTGTTTCGTTAAGCTTTGTCTTTAAGGTTTCATCGTCAACAAGCCTTGACGCACTTCTGAGTTCATCGCTTGTAACCGAGCTTTTCTTCAAATCGGAAACAGTCTGCAGCATAACATCAACAAGGCTTTTGCTGCCCTTTGAAGAAAGCAGACGGAGTTTTTCGGTAAGTTCTTCAAGTGCAAGGCTCATTACAACGGCTCTTGTACCCTCGTCAATAACATTATCGGCTGAGTTTCCTGTCAACTCAAAAACATATTTGCAAAGTCTTGAAAAACCGAATACAAGAACTTTTTCGGCTTTTTTTGCGCCGAACACATCGAGCAGAGTTTTTTCACATTCAAATGTGCTCTGGTCAGGCACAATCAGCATTACGGGAAGATTGCTGTCGGCAAGTTCGCCTGCAATCTTCAAAGTCTCGGTACTTTTTCCGCTGCCGCTTTTTCCGAGAATAAATCGCAACATTTCATCACTTCCATAAATTTAATTCACAATAAAGTAATTTTATTTTAAACATCTGTACAAATAATAACATATTCTGTGGGTTATTAAAAGGACTTTGCCGATATCAAGCAAAAATCCTCTGAAAAAGTTCTACTATAAAAAATTTGTATTCCACCTTTTCATCCGTTACAACGCTGTATTCATCGTCAGAAAGAGCGTTCTTCGCCCTGCTTTTTCCCTCATCAACCGTTGAAATGCAGATTGACGGATACATAACGCACCACCAATTATGACCTTTTGCATTACCGATTGTTATGCGAAGTGCGTCATACATTCCTGCGGGCAGCGTATAGCTTTCGTAACAGCGTGTATCAAAGTGCATATTGACAACTTCAGCTTTTACGGGATAGTTATAGCCGTTTTTGTACACCTCATTTTGTGCAATTTCTTCTATAGTTTCAAGGTTTGCTTTTACAAATTCTTCGGCATCCGACTTTGAATTTGCCGTATCAAAAAGAATTTTTGTCCTTTCAAGAACCTTGTCACGCACCCTGAGCTTCAGAGTCTGATCTTCTTCCGTGTCTGAATTTGCAAGTATGTGAAAACGGAAAACATCGTTCGGAATTTCAGTGCATACAGCCTGAAACGGAATTACCGAATAGAGTGTTGTAAGTATGAATGCAATTATTGCTGATTTGATTAAAAGTATTGATTTGTTTGTTTTCATAAAAATAACCCGTCCTCTCTTGAAATGAGTATGGACAGGTTACTGTAATTTTAATCAGAATTATTAAATTTTATCAAAGCACCTTACAGCCGTCTGAAACAGGCTTGCAAAGAAAGACTTCTTTGTAGCTTTCACAAAGCTTGTCATAGCACTTCTTGGCTCTGCGTGATGAAGTGAACACACCGAACACGGCTGAACCCGAGCCGCTCATACCTGCTCCCCTTGCTTTTGATTTGAGCATAATACCCTTGATTTCATTAACTTCGGGAATCTGCAAAGCAAGTTCAAAGTCATTGAAGATTGTTGTTGAAATCATAAACATATCTCTGCTGAACAGAGCCTTTACCATTTCATCCGTGTAGCAGGCGTGAGGGTTGAGTGCGTCAACCTTTTTGTACGCATCGGCAGTAGACACGCTGACTGAGTCGGGTTTGCAGATTACAATGCTGTCGCAACGAAAAGAGGCAACTTTTTTGATTGCAGTACCTATTCCCGTGCAAAGCTTTGTTCCGCCCTCAAGGCAGAAAGGTACATCCGCACCTACTTTTTCACCGATTTCTCTCATCTCGGCAGGCTTGAGCATTGTTTTGAACATATTATTCAAGCCTAAAATAACAGCCGCACCGTCACTGCTTCCACCGGCAAGTCCTGCCTGTGTGGGGATTTTCTTGTCAATGTCGATATGAACACCCTTAACATCCATTTTGCAGAAATCAAAGAACTTGTAAGCCGCCTTTGCACAAATGTTAGAATCGTCACAAGGCACACCGTCATAATTACAGGAAATTGTAACTGTTTCGCTGTCATTGTCTGTGATTGTGATTGTATCATACAAATCAACGGCCTGCATAACAGTTGAAATATTATGATAACCGTCTGCTCTCTTTGAAAGAACATCGAGAGATAGATTTATTTTTGCAGGAGCAAGAACTTTTACTTCCATATTTTAACCCTTTTTCAGTTCATCAAGAAACTCTTTGATTCTTTCAAGCGCAATTTTAAGATGCTTGATAGAATATGAATATGACACACGGACAAAGCCTTCGCCCGATTCACCGAACGCAGTACCCGGAACAACGGCAACATGCTTGTCCACAATAAGTCTTGTGCAAAATTCCTCACTTGTAAGACCTGTGCTTTTGATGCACGGGAACACATAGAATGCACCGAGCGGTTCAAAACAAGTGAGTCCCATTGCGTTAAAGCTGTCCACAACAAGCCTTCTCCTCATATCATACTCGCCACGCATCATCTCTACATCCCTGTCACCGTTGCGCAAAGCCTCAATAGCGGCATACTGTGCGGTTGTAGGAGCAGACATAATTCCGTACTGGTGGAGCTTTGTCATCTGAGCAATAACAGGAACAGGACCGAGTGCATAGCCGAGTCGCCAGCCTGTCATGGCATATGATTTTGAAAAGCCGTTTACAACGATTGTACGCTCGTACATACCGTCAATTTCAGCGATTGAAACATGGTTCTTATTACCGTATGTAAGCTCGCAATAGATTTCGTCGGAAAGTACAAACAGATTGTGTTCCCTGATAACCTCTGCAATTTCTTCAAGGTCTTTTCTCTCCATAATTGCGCCCGTTGGGTTGTTCGGGAACGGAAGTACAAGAAGCTTTGTCTTTGGAGTAATTGCGGCACGAAGGTCTGACGCTTTAAGTCTGAAATTATCTTCGTTTTTTGTGTTGATAATAACAGGCACGCCGTCTGCCATCACTGTAAGCGGTTCGTAACAAACAAATGAAGGTTCGGGAATGATAACCTCATCACCGGGATCAAGCAATGTTCTGAATACAAGGTCAATTGCTTCACTGCCGCCGACAGTTACAAGAGTCTGCTTTTTGGCATCGTACTCAATGCCGAATCTTCTTTTGTAGTAAGCTGCAATTTCTTCACGAAGTTCGGCAAAGCCTCTGTTCGGAGAATACCATGTCTTACCTTTTTTCAGGCTGTTAATGCCCTCTTCACGGATGTGCCACGGCGTCTGAAAATCGGGTTCGCCGATACTCAGAGAAATGACATCATCCATTTCGTTAGCTATATCAAAAAACTTACGGATACCCGAAGGTTTTACCGTTGAAATCTTTTTGTTAATAAAATTATTATAATCTATCACAGAATCAAATGCCTCCCGTCACGCTTCTCTTCATCGCTGAAAAGACACGCACCTCTGTCCTTATAGCGTCGCATAATAAAGTGTGTACCCGTTGAAAGCACACCGTCAATTGTAGAAAGTTTTTTGGCAACAAACATTGCAATATCCTGCATTGACTCACCTCTTACGATAAGGGCAAAGTCATATGTACCTGCCATAAGGTAGAGAGATTCAACCTCTTCAAAACCCATACAGAGTTCTGCCATTTCGTCAAAGCCTGTTTCCTTTTTGGGAGTTACCTGAAGTTCGATTAAAGCCTCAACATAGCTGTCGTCAACCATATCCCAGTTTACTACTGCCTGATAACCCTTGATTACTCCCGAATTTTCGTATTCCTTAATCTGCGCCTTGATGTAATCCTCAGGCTCGCCGAGCATTGCCGCTATTTCCGCTGTTGTAAAACCGGAATTTTCACTTAAAAGCTTTAATAATTTGTCCATATTTATTCCTCCCTGAGAATATATTAAACGCAAAATTTTGCGTTGCAGGCTGAATTTGCAAAAAGCGACATCAAAGGATGTCGCTTTGACAATTTAAAATTTTAATATTAACCTGCACTTTTATCTGCATTATTCAAGCTATGATTTGCTTGCAAGGATCATAGTTTGCGACCGATTGCACTTATTATACAACCTGTACCTCTCGCTTGTCAACTGTATTTATCATATTGATACACAGTGCGGCAAGCAGGCAGATAAGCTCATTTGATGAATCTGTTATTTCGAGTTCACAACCTAACGGATGCTTAATGTGATTGCATATCTGTGCGTTGTCAACATCTACAATGCTGAAATTCTTTGAAATTACATCACCGAGAATTCTCCAGTTGTTGCCGTAAAATCTGCATTGAACCATATTATTAGTCATAAGTACAACGAGGGTTGCCGCTGTTTTGTCTGTTTTAAGGGTAAAAGAATTTACTCCCGCAACAGGCAACTGGCGAAGTCTTGCAACAAGGTCTTTATTCTCATCAAGAATATTAAGCCTTACAATGTTGTTGACAACACCACGCATACTTCTCTTTCTGCGTTTCATTACAGCAGTATATTTATCCCTGCCCAATTCATCACGAATTACAAAACAAACATCGGACGGAGATACATCTCGTGTAATAAACAATTTCATAAAATCACCGTCAAAATTTTATTTCTTAATCTTCTTCAAGATTTTCAAGCCAAAGATTTACACACGCATCACTCGGCATTCTCCAGTCTGAACGAGGCGAAAGTGTTACAGAACCAACCTTCGGTCCGTCAGGCAGACATGAACGCTTGAACTGCTGAGTAAAGAACCTTCTGACAAAGGTTGTGAGCCACTTTTTGATTGTGGCATTATCGTATTTTCCTGCAAATGATTTCTTTGCGAGGTAGTATATTTTATTCGGCTCAAAGCCAAATCTTACCAAATAATATAAGAAAAAGTCGTGGAGTTCATAAGGACCAACCACATCCTCTGTTTTCTGTGCAATTTCGCCATTCTTATCGGGCGGAAGAAGTTCGGGACTTACAGGAGTGTCGAGAACATCAAGAAGAACCGTTTTAAGAACTCCTTCGCTGTGCTGTGCTTCATAGGCTGTGAGGTAGCGAACAAGGGTTTTCGGAATTGATACATTTACGGCATACATACTCATATGGTCACCGTTGTAGGTTGCCCAACCGAGAGCAAGCTCAGATAGGTCGCCTGTACCGATAACAAGACCGTTATATTTGTTTGAAAGGTCCATGAGAATTTGTGTTCTTTCTCTCGCCTGTGAGTTTTCGTAGGTTATATTTGTAACGCTTTCATCGTGGTTGATATCTGCAAAATGCTGACGAACAGCTTTTGTAATGTTAATATCTTCAAAAGATACTCCGTATGCCTCAGCCAAAAGCTGTGCGTTTGATTTTGTACGCTTTGTCGTGCCGAAGCAAGGCATTGTTACTGTGTGGATATTCTTTCTGTCAATACCGAGCATATCAAAAGCGTGGACGCAAACGATAAGCGCAAGTGTACTATCAAGACCGCCTGAAAGTCCTAAAATCGCATTTTGAATTCCTGTGTGGGCAAGTCTTGTTGCAAGACCTGTTGCCTGCATTGTTATGATTTCTTCACAACGGGCATCAAGGTCTGTTTTGTTTGACGGAATGAACGGAGTTTGAGAAAACTCTCTTGCAAGCTTTGTCTGCTTTATCGGCATATCAAAATATACCGTAGTAAAATTATTGTCATCACTCTTTGTGAATGTATTTGTCTTTCTGCGTTCTGCCGAAAGTTTCTGAACATCAATATCTGCATAAATAATACCTGTTGTAAAACGCTTGCTTTCGGCAAGAAGTGATGCGTTTTCGAAAATTAAGTTCTGTCCCGAAAACACCATATCTGTTGTGCTTTCGCCAAAACCCGAATCGCTGTAGATGTATGCACAACAAAGCTTACCACTCTGCATTTTTACAAGGTCACGGCGATACTGTGCCTTGCCGATTACATCATCGGAAGTTGACGGATTGCAAATGATTGTTGCACCGTGTTTTGCGTGTTCAACAGACGGAGATGCGGCAACCCATAAATCCTCGCAAACTTCAACTCCAAAGCTGAAATCGTGCATTTTGTCACAACAGAACACAAGATTATCAGAAATTATGGTTTCGACACCTGCATATGAAGTCTCATCATAAAGATTTTTTCCGCTTGTGTAGTGACGAACCTCGTAAAATTCGCTGTAATTCGGGATATTGACCTTTGGAACAATACCAAGAATATTACCTTTATAAATTACAACGGCACAATTGTAGAGTGCCGATTCAATTGCTACGGGAACGCCTACAATTGAGATTATGTCAAGATTTGATGTTTCCTTGAGAATTTCTTCAACTGATTTTTCAGCCGCATTAAGCAAAACACGCTGGTAAAACAAATCTGAACAGGTGTAACCCGTTACACAAAGTTCGGGGAAAACAACAAGTGACGCACCGTTTTTCTGTGCCTCTTTAATCTGTTCAATAATATTTATTGTGTTGGTTTTACAGTCTGCAACCCTGATTTTCGGTGTTGCGGACGCAACCTTGATAAAACCGTATTTCATAAAACTATACCTCACCAAAAAATAACCGCAGAAGCAAAACGCTCCTACGGTTATTATACATCAAATTTTTCAATTATACAAGCATCACAACATTGTTCTTGTAATGCGTTTGAGCCTTTTTCCGTGAAAAAGGCACTGACTTTCAAGCGTCGGTTCAAACTTTGTGATGTAGCAACTCATATAGCCCATAATCAGCCAGAACCATACCACCATAAATGATATGTCATAGAGCAATGCCTTTTCAAAACAGGCAAAAAACAAATATGCGAAAAGAAAAGCAAACAGACAGGGGTAAACATCGTCACGGTATGTTTTTTTCTGAAGGAATAAATGCTGTGCGGAGTGTTTTGCAAACCGAAAGCCGAAAATTCCGAAAAGAACAAAACCGATTATGCCTGTTGAAACCAAAATTGTAAGAAAACCGTTGTGCAAATCACTTTTGTGATAGGAATACTCCAAAGCACCGTTTGAATATTCAGTACTGTAGAGAACGATATTTCCGTTTGAGATTCCGACAATCGGCGACAGCTTAAAAAGATTGATTGATTCAAGCCAAAGCTTCTTTCTTCCGCTGTCAATGTTTTTGTTTTCGTGTGAAAAGGTGATTTTATCCTTTTCAAGCTGTTCTCTCTGTTCGGGAGTCAGTTCTTCCTGCACAAGTTCGCTTTCGGTTTTGCCTAAAAGCAAATCAACAACAGAGGTCGTTTTTGAAACAACAACAGAAAAACCCTCTTGGCAAATTGTTCTGAACATTAAAGCTGAACCTGTAAGGAAAACTCCCACAAGAAACAGCGCTGTAATTTTCAAAATAATTTTTGAAGGTGAAAGTCCCGCTTTGTCGGCAAAGAACATATAAACTATATAAACAATTGCATATCCGAGAGCAAGCACAAGTGAGGCGTTTGAATCGCACAAAATAAGTGAAAAAATATTTGTTGCAAGACATGCTACTATCCATATCTTACTGATGCCGGGTTCAGGAATTTTTTCGGCAATTCTGCGCATAAAATGTCCCTTTGAGAGCATATGACAGCAAAAAATCGACACCACTGCTATGAAACCGAGCAGATTCGGATTGACATAACAACCTGTAAATCTGTTTTCATAAACTGTGAATTTAATCCAATACCACTCAAATTTTATGCCGAACATAAGGCAGCTTATGCCGATTATGTTCATAATCGTAGTGATGTAAATAATAAATTTTGCAATGTGATAAAGCTCAATTCTGTAGTCAAAATCAGGCTCTGTGTGCATTCCGTAAAAAAGGAAGAAGCACATTATAACATGCAGCAGCATTACAAAGCTGTAAAGAATTGTTTGTGAGAAATTGAGAAGCATTGAAAATACGGTTACCGCAAGAAATGCTCCTATCCATATTCCGAAACGCAGTTTAAAAAATGTATTATTCTTTCTTTGGTTATATACAACAAGGCAGACGCCCCATATAAAAAGGAAAACAAGAAGCACATACGCAGGAATTTGGAGAAACGCAATGTTGGTAAAAAACAAATCTATAATATAGATTCTTCTGAAAAGCGACGAATCAGAAAAAAATCTTCTGAGCTTTTGTTTAAAATCGATCATCTGAATACTCCAATCAAAACGAATCAGCTGAAAACCTCTTTGACGGTTTTGAACATCAGTTTAATATCAGAACCAAAGCTGAAATTTTTGACATATGAAAGGTTAAACTTCATCTTTTCGGGAAGAATTTTTTCGACATAAACTTTGTCAACATCTATCTCCCCTTTTAACAGCTTTTCCTCATCCTTATACATAATCGACGCAAGCGATGTTATTCCCGCAGGCATAAGTAATGTTGCAAAATATTCGGGTTCGTACATATCAACATAATGCTGAACCTCGGGACGAGTTCCGACAATCGACATACTTCCCGAGAAAACATTGAAAATCTGCGGAAGTTCATCAAGGCGATATTTACGGAGAAATCTGCCTGTTTTGGTAACTCTTGAATCGCTGTCGGTTGTGACAAGTGAGCCGAGTTTGTCAGCGCCTGTTATCATTGTACGAAATTTAAAAATTTTAAATTTCTTTCCATAGGTTGTAACTCGCTCCTGTTTGTAAAACACGGGACCTTTTGAGTCAATTTTAACAAGAACAGCAATTACGGCAATGGGTATAATCAGAAACATAAGCAAAATGACGGATGCAAAAATATCAAGGACACGCTTAAAAATGAGGCTGCCTTGCTTTTTACAAAGAATGTCATAATACTCCTTTACTTCGGCACATTGAAATTGCGGCGGAAGTTTTTGAAATGATTTCATTAAATAAAAAACTCCATTCTGTGTGTTTTTTTGAACATACGAAGAACGGATTTATGCGATAAAATGGGATTTTTACTGTATTTTTTCCGCACTAATCCATTATCAAAAGCATTATATATCTTTTAAAATCATTTTTCAAGGCTATTTCTCTTACAAAAAGTTTACAATTTGATAAAAGCATTTTAACACAACGTAAAAACCGACGGTATGCAGCCGTCGGTTTTTAGGTAATTTTATGGAGTAATCAAGCACATAGAAAGGAAGTTGTTAGTTAATTAATATCGATATATGATTTATCGTGTTTATACTATACCATACCTTTTAGTCATTGTCAACACTTTTTTTACACTTTTTCAATTTTTTTGATACTTTTTAATTATTTCAACCAAAAGTCTTAAATGCCTTGACTAAACGGTCAAAAAAATGTAAAATGGATATGAAATAAAAAGTGAGAAAAAATTCCGAATAGACGGAGGCTTTAAAATGGCTAAGGAATATGCACCCGATCTCATTACCCTTATCGGTGATGACGGTAAAGAAATCGAATTTGAAATTCTTGATATAATTGAAAATGACGAGGGTAAGTTTTATGTGCTCTACCCCTTCTTTGAAAATCCCGAAGATGCGGTAAATGATTCCGGTGAGTATTATATTTTTGAAGTTACTGAAATTGACGGCGAAGAAGAACTTGCCGAAATTGAAGATGACGAAAAGCTCGACAGAATTGCCGCTGTCTTTGAAGAGCGTTATAATGAAGAATTTTACGGTGAAGATGACTGATAATCAGTTTTTCTGCATATAATAGTATTGCAGGTAAATAAGTTTAAACTCCTGCCCGATACGCGAATGATTTTAAAATAACCCTACAACATTTAAATCGGGAGCTTCGCTCCTTTGAACGGTGTGCAGACCTCCCGTTTTCTCGGAAGAAGGGAGCCTGAAGTTCAAGGGCTGGCACCCACCTGTCACTCAAGTAGGCAGGTTATTCCAAAAATCATACGGTCGGGCGGGTTTTTTTATTGTTATTAAAGCTATATAAAATATCAATAATATATAAACAGGAGAAGTAATAATATGAATATTTCCGTTTTAGGTTGCGGTCGTTGGGGCAGCTGTATTGCCTGGTATCTCGACAAAATCGGTCACAATGTTTTAAGCTGCGGACTTGCCGACGCACCTGAATTTATACAACTTAAAGAAACACACAAAAACGATTACCTCACCTTTCCCGAATCTATTGAAGTGTCATCAGACCTTGAATATGCGGTTGAAAGAGCCGATGTTATAATAATTTCGATTTCATCGCAGTATCTGCGTTCATATTTTGCCGATATTTCAAAATACAATCTTGACGGCAAAACAATTGTGCTTTGTATGAAAGGCGTTGAAGCCACTACAGGCAAAAGACTCAGCGAGGTAGTTGGAGAATTTGTTGATGAAAGCAAAACTCCTATTGCAGTATGGGTTGGTCCGGGACATCCTCAGGATTATGTAAGAGGTATTCCGAACTGTATGGTTATCGACAGCAACAATCACGAAGTTAAGGAAAAGCTCGTAAATGAATTTACAAGTGACCTTATCAGATTTTATCTTGGTACTGACCTTATCGGCAGTGAAATCGGTGCAGCAGCAAAGAATGTTATCGGCATTGCGGCAGGTATGCTTGACGGTCTTAACTACACCTCCCTCAAAGGTGCGTTAATGGCAAGAGGCACACGAGAGATTGCAAGGCTTATTAAAGCACTCGGAGGCAATGAAATGAGTGCTTACGGACTTTGTCATCTTGGCGACTATGAGGCTACCCTCTTCTCAAAATGGAGTCACAACAGAATGTACGGTGAAAGTTTTGCAAAGGGCGACAAGTTCACAAAGCTTGCCGAGGGTGTTATGACTTCAAAGGCATTGTACAAGCTCGGTCAGAAATACGGCGTTGACCTTCCGATTGTCGAGTCCGTATATAAGGTATTATTTAACGGAACAGATATTAAAGAGGCTCTCGGTTCTCTGTTTATGCGTTCTGTCAAAAAAGAATTTTAATCGGGCAGGTACATAATATGGGTAATACAAAAACAAAAAACAATTCTAAAAAACCTAAACAAACTTCAAAAACGGTTGCTACCGTACAAAAGCAGAATACAGTCGAGTATGTTATTGTAAACATTCTTTGTCTGTTCGTATTCATAGCATTTGCGTATATTGCAATTATGAGCTTTGTGCAGACAAGCGTGTTTGATTCGGCAAATTACGGCAGTGAAGTAATTTTGTATCAAACAGATAACATTGCACTGAACATTCTGTTCACCGCTCTGTTTACAGTTTTCATTTTCAAGATGAAAAAGCACTATGACTTTTTGGCAAAAGTCAATCTGAAATATATGCAAATAGGTCTTGCGGCTTTTGTTATGATTGTGGGACTTGTTTGGATATTCTCGGTAACTTCCGTTCCTGCGGCAGACAGCTATAACATCTACGAAACTGCATCTCAGGCGGCAAAGGGCAACTACTCGTCTTTCCAAAACAACAGCGGTTTTTACAACAGCGATTTTTACAGCGGATATGCCTACTATAATTTTTATCCGTTCCAACTTGGCTTTGTTTTTATAAGTGAAATTTTTTACAGAATTTTCGGTACAGACAGCACAATGCCGATTCAGGTTTTCAATGTAATGTGTACAGCCGCAGCTTATTTGGGCATTGCCAACATTACAAGATTGCTGTTCAAAAAGCGTTCAATTGAGTTTATTTCAATTCTTCTGCTTGCAGGTTGTTTTCAGCCTGTACTCTTCTGTACATTCGTTTACGGCAACATCATCGGTATGTGCTTTGCAATCTGGGCGTCATACTTCCTCATCAAGTATTTCCAGACAAACAAATATCTGCTTCTTATCCCCTGTGCCGTACTTCTTGTTCTTTCAACACTTGCAAAATACAACAACCTGATTTATCTTGTTGCATTTGTTATTATGCTTATTGTTCACACAATCAAGGCTAAAAAGTGGCAGAGCATTGCTTTTGCACTTGCAATCTGCATTGCAGTTGTGGGAACAAGCAACCTTGTTATTATGAGTTACGAAAACCGTTCGGGCGTTAAGCTTTCAAGCGGTGTTACACAAGTTATGTATCTTGATATGGGTATCAATGATTCCTATATGGCACCGGGTTGGTACAACGGTATTGCACTTGATGATTACAGAAACGCAGGTCTTGACGCAAAAGCAGGAAATGTTCAGGCATGGAACAATATCAAGTCAAGAATGAGTTATTTTGGCAAGAACAGTGATTATATGATTGACTTCTTCTCAAAGAAGATTATCAGTCAGTGGAACGAAACAACCTACGAAAGCATCTGGGTAAGCAAGGTTAAAACTCATACAAACGAGATTAACTGGATTGGCAAAGGAATGTATGAGGGAAGTATCGGACAGTTCTTTGAATTGTACTTCAATTTCTATATGCAGATTCTTTTCGTTGCATTTGCGGTGGGAATTTACTTCCTGTTCCTCAACAAAAAGACAAATATCGAAACCGTACTTCTACCGCTTGTTTTGCTGGGTGCGTTCGGTTATCACCTATTATTTGAGGGCAAATCGCAGTATGTGCTTACTTACATAATTCTTATGATCCCTACAGCGGCGTTTACATTTGAGTGCATTCTCAACGGCAAATATACAAAAATCAAAGAGTTTGTCGGCAAGCTTAAAGAAATCCCCGAAAAGAAAGAAAACGAAAAAGAAAATGCCTGATGGCTGACAAAAGAGGACAGATTAAACTGTCCTCTTTTTCTTTACTCTTTTTTCACAAATGCAATTCCTATACTGCCCTCTCCTATGTGACTGCCGACAACAGAACCTACGCTGACGATACCGCCCTCATCAAATGAAATCCCTTTTGAAATTATCAGTTTTGAAAAATACAGTGCAAGATTTCTTGAATTGGTGTGCATTATATAAAGCGGATAACTTGAGTCAATTCCGTATTTTTTCAGCGACAACAACATATGATTCATTCCGTGTCGCATACCGATTGTCTTTGCTTCAAATGCAACACTTCCCGACTCGGTAACACTGATTACCGGCTTTATTCTTCCTGTTGAACCGAGAAGTACTGCGGCATTTGTGTGTCTGCCACCGCCGTAAAGGTATTTCATATCGTCTATGCAGGCAAAAATCATAATTTTTTTAATGAATTTTAACAAAGAATCTGCAATTTCTTTAGCCGAAAATCCGTTGTCACGAAGTCGCAGAGCTTCTTTTACAACAAGTTTTTGTCCTGCCGATGCGGATTTGCTGTCAATAACATAGCAATCCTTATATCCGAGCAAATCTCTTGCAAGAACTGCACTCTGATACGAACCGCTCAATGCGGAAGAAACTGTTATAATAACGACCGAGTCACCGTTATCCCTCGCCTTTTTTAAAGCACATTCATATACATACGGTGACGGCTGAGAGGTTTTCGGCAAAGTTTTCGACAGCTTTGCAAGCCTGTAAAAGCGTTCCTTTGAATGAAGAAAATCATCCTTATATTCCTTTTCGTCAATAAACACAGCCAGAGGTACCGTTGAAATGCCGAGTCTTTCGCTTTCGGAATGTTCAAAATCAGCGGCTGAATCGGTAATAATTCTGATCATATATAGGTATCACCTCAAAATAATATCTTGTAATATTATTTTCAAATTTACCTTAATTATGCAAAAAAACCGACAGCAAAAACTGTCGGGAGGTTGTTTTGCATATTCAATTTCCGAAATTATTTATCCCAATACCATCAAAACCCATTTCATCCAAAAGGGACTTGTACAATTTTACATCTTCATCCGTGTATGACATACGGTTTTTGATACCTGATTTAAAATTGATATCTCTGTCTACAAAAAGCCTTTTTCCCCACATATGACACCATGAAATCGGTAAAAGAAACGGTGTTTTTTTTACATATGGATACTTATACTGCATTTCGGATTTTGGTGGAAATATAGAGGACACAAGATATGAGAACTTTGATTTGTTATTCTCTGTAATTGTCTTGTGGGAATTTATCATAGTGCCGACATCTACCCTGCCGAGTGTACCGCTGAGCAGAATATATTCTTCGATATCATCAAATTTAAGTTCAGCCTGTGGCTTTGCAAACCAGTTGAACGCAATCTCACGAACACGCTTTTCATACTTTGCAATACCAATTTTTTCAAGCATCACATTAAGATAGTCATAATCAAGCTCAGATTGATGATTTTTCAAGAAAACATAGCTGTCAAGCACCATTCTTGCTCCCATTCCGCCGATTCTGAAATGATTCGAGTTATGAACAAGCATATAGATATAAAAGTCCTCATGGCTCATTTCATATGAATAGCTGTAGCCGTCACGCTTTATTGAACGGTCAAGCTGATTAACAAGCAACGGATAGGATTCCTCGTTTTCATGGACAAGAGTTGCATGCATTTCAATGTTCATCATCGGTTTTTTTTCAAAATGATACTGGTTGTCATATTCATTCAGAAAAGTGTATCCGAGTTCGGAAAAAACTTTTTTAACCAAATCAATCTGCTTTCTGTCAAAAAGGATATCTACATCAGACACGGAACGGAAATCGGAACGGGGATACTCTCTTTTCATAAAATATCCCTTTAAGGGAATATTCTTAATTTTGTTTTCATCAAAAGCCTTGAGAATTTTCTCGGTTTCATATGAGAGATTTCCGTCAATCAGCATTTCAGCCGACAAATTCTGCTTGAATTTTGCATATACTTCGGGGGAAACATATTTTTTGTCAAGCGTCAAAACCGCATTGGCAACAAGAGCTTCCACACTGCAATACTTTGCAAGCATCTTTATCGACTGCCATTTTATTCCCTCATAGGGAATCGGAGGTGCTGTGCCGTTTACAGATGAAGAAACAAGTTCAATAAGATATTTATATTCAATTTTTTCTTTGTCAGTCAGATGTTTCTTCATTATTTTTACCTTTTTTCGGTTTTAATTTACCAAATGTATTTTTGGTTCTTACAACAATTGAAACTATAACCCGTCTTATGGGCTTTGAATAGAACATAAATTCAAGGTATGCTCTGTACTTCATCGAATTAACGGTGTAAGGCTTGCCTTTTCTGTAAAAAGCCGTTACGACCCCTACTATGTCCTCGTCGGTAATGCCCTTTTCAACCTCAAACTGATTATCGCCGCACATCGTGTAACTGCCGTCACCGCCAAAATTCACAATGCGGTGGAGCACATATGAGCCGTCTTTTCGCCTGTATAAGGGCAAATCAAAAAGATGAAGTCTACCCTTTGGCTTTGACAAAACTACCGTATCGTCACCGTCACGGAGCATAGGAAGCATACTCGTTCCCCTCGGGTTGAATGTAACCGTTCCGCCTGCTTCAAGTTTTTCGACAATGATTTGCATTACATCATCAAGATTAACTTCTTTATTCAAGAACATCAGCCTCTCTTAGCTTTTTGATGAATGCGTCAATATCGGCACTCGCCTTTTCCTTGCTCACTTCGTATTCATCAAGCATTGCTTTGAGCAAATCAGCCTTTTCGCAACCGTTTTGGAGCTTTTCAAAAAGGAATGCACCCGTTTCATTGAGGTTGATAATTCCGTTAAAATCAAGCGTCAGCTTATTTACGGGAACTACAACATATGAATCTGCAACCTTTCGCAGAACAAAATCTTCTTTTATCTTCATAAAATCACCTGTTTTCCGTGTGAATTTTTCATCCATATTTAAATTATAATATACCTTTCGACAAAAAGCAAGGAATATAACATCTTGTAAAATAACGCAATAGAGAGCCTTGACTTTTTTTCTGAAAGTGTTAAAACATCTAAGATAGATTTATGACATAAAATGTCACTCTGCCACTGTCGGACGGCGGAGTGGCATTTTTTGTTTTTAATCAGAAATTTCAATTATAGAGGAGATTATTATGCCGAAAACAAAACCGCAAAAACTATTTTTCACGGCTGTTACAGCGTGGTTTATGGTTTACATTATGACAATTTACAATATTGTGCTTGCAAACGGAGCGTTTACTAACTCAACTTTTCTGCTTGCATTGCAGGATATGTGGATTGAATACATCATCATATTTTTATGTGCTTTGTTCATTTCAAGTCCGATTGCTGCAAAACTTGCATTTAATATTGTAAAACAAACAGACAGACCGATATTTATTATTTTTACAATTCAAATTTTCACAGTAATCTGTCAGGTGACATTCGCTAGCTTTATCGGAGTTTTTCACAGATACGGATTTACTTTTGATTTCATTCCAAACTATCTAAGCGTGTATTGCATCAATTTTATAATGGCTTTGCCAATTCAGCTGATTGTTGCAGGTCCTGTTTCACGATTTATTTTCAGAAAAATATTTTGCAAAAATTAAAATTACCGCAGACCTTTTGAGTCTGCGGTAAAATTTATCTATAATATTACAGCTTACGGGATTAATACATTCCGCCCATATCAGGTGCTGCGGGAGCTGCGGGAGCTGCAGGCTCTTTGATGTCTGTAACAAGTGATTCTGTTGTAAGAACCATTGCTGCAACAGAGCTTGCGTTCTGGAGAGCTGAACGAGTAACCTTTGTTGGGTCAACGATACCTGCCGAAACCATATCTGTGTATTCCTCTGTAAGAGCGTTGAAGCCATAGCCAACCTTGTTAGCCTTCTTAACATTATCGCAGATTACGCTGCCCTCAAGACCTGCGTTAGCAACAATCTGACGAAGTGGTTCTTCAAGTGCTTTAAGAACAATCTTAGCACCTGTCTTAGCGTCACCCTCGAGAGTGTCAACAAACTCTGCAACAGCCGGAATAGCGTTCATGCAAGCGATACCGCCGCCTGCTACGATACCCTCTTCAACAGCAGCCTTTGTAGCGGCAAGAGCATCCTCAATACGGAGCTTCTTTTCCTTCATTTCAACTTCTGTTGCGGCACCAACCTTGATAACTGCTACACCGCCTGCGAGCTTTGCAAGACGCTCCTGAAGTTTTTCACGGTCAAAGTCAGATGTTGTTGTTTCAATCTGCTGTCTGATCTGAGCAACTCTGCCCTTGATAGCTTCTTTATCGCCTGCACCGTCAACAATGATTGTGTTTTCTTTCTCAACCTTAACCTGACGGGCAGTACCGAGCTGATCAACTGTTGTGTCCTTGAGTTCAAGACCGAGGTCGGATGTGATAACCGTACCGCCTGTGAGTGTTGCAATATCCTGAAGCATTTCTTTTCTTCTGTCACCAAAGCCCGGAGCCTTTACGGCAACACAAGTGAATGTGCCTCTGAGTTTGTTAAGTACGAGAGTTGTAAGAGCCTCGCCCTCAACATCTTCGGCAATGATAAGGAGCTTCTTACCCATCTGAACAATCTGCTCAAGAAGTGGGAGAATTTCCTGTGTAGTAGAAATCTTCTTATCTGTGATGAGGATAAGCGGATTGTCAAGCTCTGCAACCATCTTATCTGTATCTGTTACCATATAAGGAGCGATGTAACCTCTGTCGAACATCATACCTTCAACAACTTCGCTGTATGTTTCGGCAGTCTTTGACTCCTCAACTGTGATAACACCGTCAGTTGTAACCTTTTCCATAGCCTCTGCAATGAGCTTGCCGATAAATTCATCCTGTGATGAAACTGTGGCAACTCTTGCAATATCGTCTGTACCCGATACCTGCTTACTGTTCTTCTTTACAGCTTCAACTGCAACATTAACGGCATCTGCAATACCCTTTTTGAGTACCATTGGGTTAGCACCTGCAGTTACATTCTTCATACCCTCTCTGATGAGAGCCTGAGCAAGAAGTGTAGCTGTTGTTGTACCGTCGCCTGCGATATCGTTTGTCTTGATAGAAACTTCCTTAACAAGCTGAGCGCCCATATTCTCAAAAGGATCTTCAAGCTCAATTTCCTTTGCGATTGTTACACCGTCATTTGTGATGAGCGGAGCACCGAACTTTTTGTCAAGAACAACATTTCTGCCCTTAGGTCCGAGTGTGATTTTAACTGTATCAGCGAGCTGGTCGATACCTTTCATTAAAGCCTTTCTTGCCTCTTCGCCGTATGCGATTTGTTTAGCCATTGTAAATTACCTCCGTATATTTAATAGTTAATTATTCAAGAGTTGCGAGTATGTCTGACTGGTTTACGATTGTGTACTCTTCACCGTCAATCTTTACCTGTGTGCCTGCGTACTTGCTTGCGATAACCTTATCGCCAACGCTGACATACATCTTTACTTCCTTGCCGTCAACAACACCGCCGGGACCAACTGCAACAACAGATGCGAACTGTGGCTTTTCCTGAGCAGCAGATGAAAGAATGATGCCGCTCTTTGTTTTCTCCTCAGCTTCTTCAACTTTTAAAACGACTCTGTCGAGTAATGGTTTGATTGTCATAAATACAGCCTCCTGTAAGAATTTTAAATTACATTTTAATCGGTTAGCACTCTTGTTCCCTGAGTGCTAATTATATTTTATACCATTTTCCAGAAATGTCAAGAGAAATTTGACTATTTTTGACCTTTATTTTGTGACAGTTTTCTGAAAATTTTCTTTTATATGTTTTTATCAGCTATTTAAAAATATTCAGTAATAATTCTTATTATTTAGTACATAAAAAAGACGGACTGCAAAAGTCCGTCTTAAAATTCTGTTATTAACTTTATCAGTTTGAAGATTGAGAACTTGTCTGTTCCTTGCCCTTGCTGACAATTAGAACTACAGTTGAGCCGTATTCAAGTGTATCGCCCTCAACATGCTCTTTGTAGCGGATTACTCTGCCCTCTGCAACCTTGTCACTGTACTCATATTCAGCAGTTGCGAGAAGTCCCTGTGCGGCAATATCGGATGCTACGGAATCAAGCTTTTCACCCTCAACCTTTGGAAGAGTTCTCATCTGCGAACCCTTGCTCACGCAGATACTTACAACAACTGAATCTTCCTGTGTAATCTTCGAGCCTGCAGCAGGTGACTGCGACATAATCTTACCCTCTGCATACTCATCACTGTATTCATCGTTAAGTGTTCTGTAAATTGTGATGTTGCTGTTGCCGTCGGCACTCTTTACAGCGTCTTCATATGTCATTCCGACATAATTCGGAATTGTTGCGCCTGTCCATTCGGTACTCTGAGTTGAACTTGCACTCGCATCTGTATTGTTAGAGAACATTCCTGCAAGAGGATTCTGCATAAGCCAGAACACACCTGCAATACCGAGAACAAGAACGGTTACGGCGGCGGCAATGATGATAATTGAAGCGTGTGACATACCGTTTGAAGTCTTGCGTTTACGCTCGTTTTTTGTGAGGTTCATACTTGCAGTTCTTGAAATTTCATCCTGAATAGCTTTTGCTGTATGCGCAACAGAAAGCTGAGAACGAAGTTCATCAAAATCTGTAATACGGTTTTCACGCTCAACCTGTAAACCGTTTGCAAGTGCTGAAACAACATGCGGTGGAAGTCGCTTTACAGTTGTTGTGCTCATAAGAAGTCTGCTGTCCTTGCGGCGTTCAACGGCACTCTTTGGCATATGACCTGTGAGTGCATAGAAAAGTGTTGCACAAAAACCGTAAATATCGGTAATGTCATCAAGTGGGAAATTGTCATCATACTGTTCGGGAGCTGCACTTCCTGAGAAGAGCTGTGATTTCAGAGGTGTACCTCTTTTACGCTCATTTTCAGATGCAAAACCTGAAATCTTAACTTTGCCAGATGCTGTTATATACATATTTTTAGGTGCGATTGCATAATGACCGACACCTCTCTTATGAAGAGCCTCAAGAGCAGAGATTACAGGCATAAAGAGCGGGCGTGCAATGTCCCATTCAAGATGGCCGTTACTGCGTTCAACATACTCCTCAAAAGGAATGAGATCTTCATTTTCCTCAACAACATAGACTGTGTTGTTTTCTTCAAAAATGTTATGAACATTCATAAGAGCGGATAACTCACGAAGTTCGGAAAGAATTTTATAATAGTTAAGGAAATCATCTTTGAGCTTATTGTAAACAAGACGATTTTCATAGTTGATTTTGACTTCTGTAGTTCCCTCGTCACGAGAAAAAAGTCCGATAGGAAGAAATTCGCAGATGATAACGATGTCACCTGTCTGCTTGTCGTGGCTTATATAGCGTGTACTTTCACCGTTGGTATCAATTCCCGCACCCACAATATAACGGTTCTGGAGAATAGTTCCATACGGCAAAAAAGGAGCTTGCTGTTTTTCAGTTGTATCAAATCCGCAGGATGGGCAAATCTTATTGTCACCTATTTCCTGCATGCATCCCATACACAATGACATATTATTACTCAACTCCAAATAAGTTTCATTTTCAAATTTTGTCTGAAAAGAATTATACCATAAAAACATATTTCTTTTCAAGACTTAAAGATGTTAATATAATTACAATTTTGTTATTGCAAAGCTAAAAAACAATGTTTCTTTGCAAATATTGTTGTATCAAAAAGTGGTGGAGATAACGGGGCTCGAACCCGTGACCTTCTGACTGCCAGTCAGACACTCTCCCAGCTGAGCTATACCCCCATATAATGTTGACATTACTTAAAGTATGTACAAGATACATTTTCAGGCAATGTCAAATAAAGAAATCAACATTCTTTCAAATTAATTATAAGTATTGCATTTCCGTCATATATGTCAATTGTTGTCATATCGGAAGTGAATACATTTGAAACACCCAAAGTAACACTGCTTGAAACATAGTATTTATCAAGCGGATACTTTGTTCCCGAATAGCTTACGCAAACGCTTGGGCAACCGAAAGGAAAAAGTGAAAATGTTTTGCCTTTCATATTCTCATATTCATAATGACCGACAGGAAGAAATTCAATTTCCTCATTTTCGGAAAGGAGAACTCCCTTGCTGCCGTGTTCGTGAATATACGCGAGAACCGCCACATTTGCAAAGCTGTGGTCAAATCTGCCGCCCAATGCACCGAGAATTACTATTTCATCAAACTTCTTTTCAAGTGCCAAATCAACGGAGTGCATTGTATCGGTATCGTCTTTTTCGGGAATAAGGCGAACCGTTTCGCAGTTTGGAAACAGCACATCAGGTTCGGAATCAAAATCACCTACAACAAGATTTGGAGTAATTCCTGCCTGCTTAGCAAAATCACAACCTCTGTCGGCACATATCACATAGTCATCGGATTTTATAACCGTTGACAAAAAATCTGAATTTGTGTCAGGCGAGCCTGCGATAATCACACAACGCATAATTACTCCTTTATCTGCCATGATTTAATATCTTTAACCTCGTTGTACATCTGAACATAACTGCGGTGACGACTTTCCTCAATTTCACCGTCAGAAAGCGCTTTAAGAATTCGGCAGCCCTTTTCACAGGTGTGAGAACACGATGTAAACATACATTCACCGATATATTTTTCAAACTCAGGAAAGCAGTATTGCAGCTGAGTTTTGTCAATCATTTCATATCTTTGAAGATCAACCGTTGAAAAACCCGGTGTATCGGCTACAAAACAGCCGTCAAGCTCAAAGAGTTCAACAACCCTTGTTGTGTGTCTGCCTCTGCCAAGTTTTTTACTTGTCTGTCCTGTTTCAAGAGAGAGTGACGGAAAAAGCTTGTTGAGCAATGTAGATTTGCCTACGCCGCTGTTACCGATAAAGGCTGAAACCTTACCTGAAAGATAGCTTTTGAGTTCTCCTGTCTGTGAGGAATCGTCCTCTGAACAGAGAAAAACCTGAAAACCTGCGTGCCTGTAAATATCGGCAATCTTGTCACCGTTTTCAAGGTCATTCTTTGTGACAACAATGACAGGCTCCATATTGTTATTTACGGCTGCCGCAGTCATTTTGTCAATGACAGTAAAATTCGGCAGCGGCTCAACAGTTGAACACACAAGGACAAGAATATCAAGATTTGCAAGGGCAGGTCTTTTAAGCTTGTTTTTGCGTGGAAGAATCTCTTCAACAGCACAAAATCCGTCATTCGGAACGGAAATCTTTACTTTATCGCCTGCTACAGGAGAGTTTCCGCTCTTGCGAAAACTCCCCCTTGCCTTACATTCGTAATCATTTTCATCAGCACGAACATAATAGAACCCACCAATTGACTTCATTAAAATTCCGACTTTAGTATCCATACTTCACCCGATTATAATTCAGGATCATCCGTGTACGGCTGAACGGTTGTGTCAGGCTCAACATACGGATTTGTGTAATACTGTGTCGGCGGCTCGGTTTCAGGCGGAGCTGTGGTAGTAACAACATAATCATATGACGCAGTTGTGGTAACCGTACTTGTTGCAAAGTCTACAGAATATTCTCTGTATGCCTGACCGTCAAGCTGAATTACTACAGTTGAAGTACCCGACCCCTTGAGTTCAAGAGTGTAGGTCTTATTGTACTTTGGCACAAGTGTCTTTGAATTCTGTGAATCAACAGCACCGTCAACGATTACAGTCATATCGACCGAATCCTCAACATCTGACGGCAAGTCAACAAAGATATTGACCGTATTCACATCGCCAAGTCCTGAACTAACTGTGAGTGTTATAACCGAACCTGCATCAACCTTGCCGTACTGGAGAGGCGACATACCGAGAACTGTATCTTTCGGTTCTTTACTGTCATCATCGGTCACGGTTTCAACCGTAAGTCCAAGGTCAACAAGCGTCTTTTTAGCTTCTGAAAGTGTAAGTCCGTCTACTGATGGAAGTGTAACTTTATCTGTTCTCTTACCGCCTGCTACATACACATAAACGGTAGAACCGATTGTAGTCTTGACACCTGCCTTTGGGAAGCACTCAATTGTGTAACCCTTTGGAGTCTTGGTGTTTTCAACATATATAATTTCAGGGATAAGGTTCTTATCCTTAAGAGCCTGTGAGGCTTCGCTTTCGCTGTAGTTGGTTATGAACGGAACAGAAACCTCTGTATCCTTGCCGTTTACAGTTACTGTGATAGTCGAGCCTGACTTCACTTTCATAGAACCGCCTTTTGGTTCCTGATCAAGGATAACACCCATTTCTTTGGATTCATCGTATTCGCTTTTTACCTCAAACTGGAAATTGTTCGGGTTATTTTCTTTTATAGAAACAAAAGACTTTCCGACATAATCGGGAACTTCAACATCTTTTGCCTGTGAAGTTGAACAGCCTCTGAGCATTGCAAGCGCAAAGAAAATTGCACAAACAGCTACAGCTGCAATCACAATACCCTTGATTGCATAATATGACGGCTTGTGTTCCTTTACAAAGTCCTCATCGGCAAACTTTTCTTCCTTTACAACCACATCTTCTTCCGGCATATCAACAACCTTTGTTGCATCATCTGCAACCTTTTTGTCAACACCACCGCTATCACGCAGAGAATGAACAAACTTTGTAGGCTGGTCATCAACGAATGATTTATTGCCGTAGTCAAACACAATTGACGGATTAAGTCTGAATCTTTCAATATCGGAAAGCATCTCAGCAGCAGAAGTGTAACGATTTGATGGAAGCTTTTCCATTGCTTTCATTGTAATCTGTTCAAGACCGATTGGTATTCCGGGGTTAATCTCACGAGGACGCTTTGGTGTTGACTGCAACTGCATAAGTGCAATTGTTACGGCACTGTCACCGTCAAACGGAAGTTTGCCTGTGAGCATTTCATAGAGCATTACACCGACAGAATAAATATCTGTCTTACCGTCTGTTGCGTCACCTCTTGCCTGTTCAGGTGCAATATAGTGAACCGAACCGATTGCCTGCTCAGTCATTGTGCGTGTTGATTTATCTGAAAATCTCGCAATGCCAAAGTCCGTAACCTTGATTGTACCGTCCTGCAAAAGCATAATATTCTGCGGCTTGATGTCACGGTGAACAATCCCGCACTCATGAGCGTGCTGTAAAGCCTTTAAAATCTGTGTTGTAAGGTGGATTACATCTTTCCACTCAATAATGCCTTGCTGATCAATATATTCTTTGAGGGTAATACCGTCGATATATTCCATTACAATGTACTGAATCATATCGCCAAAGCTTACATCGTACACCTTTACAATGTTCGGATGTGAAAGCATTGCAATAGCTTTTGATTCATTTTTAAAGCGGCGGATAAACTCCTCATTATTAAGATATTCGTCCTTAAGAATTTTTACGGCAACTTCACGGTCATCAACAGTATCGGTACAACGGTAAACATTTGCCATACCGCCGACACCGATAAGCTCATGGATTTCATATCTTCCGTCAAGTCTTTTGCCCAAATATTTATCCAAAAAACAGTCAACTCCTATCCTTAGTAAATCACGGTAACTGTAATGTTATCAGAACCGCCACCGTCTTTAGCCTTGTCAACAAGCTTTGTGATAAGACCCTCACCACGGTTTTCATGACATATCTTTACCATATCTCCTGTTGAGACACAATTGGAAAGTCCGTCGGTACAAATGAGAAGGACATCACCGTAAATAAAGTTGGCTTCAATATAGTCAAGACGCACTGATGGCTTGATGCCGAGCGCTCTTGTTATAAAGTTCTTGTTCGGATGATTTTGTGCCTGCTCATATGTAAGCTCACCTCTGCGAACCATTTCCTGAACAACGGAATGATCCTCTGTAAGCTGCTTGATTTTGCCGCCTCTGATAGCATAGGTACGGCTGTCACCAACATGAACAACATGAACGGTTGTATCCTTTACAAAGACAAATTCGCAGGTAGTTCCCATGCCTGTGAGTTCGGGATCTTTCATTGACATCTCAAAGACCTTCATATTGGCATTAACAACAATTTCTGCCATAAGTTCGCCAATCTGCTCTTTGGTCATATCGTCTTTGTACAAATCGGTAATTTTGGTGCTGATATACTCAACGGCTGTTGCACTGGCAATATTACCGCCGTTTGCACCGCCCATTCCGTCACACACAACTGCCCAGACACAGCTGGGAGAAATAACTCCGAAGCGACAGTCATCCTGATTCTGATTACGAACAAGTCCTATATCACTTTTGCTGAATACTTCCAAGTTATTTACCTCCTTCTTCAATATGCTTTCTTTTGAGCTGACCGCACGATGCGTTTATGTCACTTCCGAGTGTTCTGCGTACGGTTGCTCCTATATTTTTAGCAGCAAGAATTTTTATGAACGCCTGCTGTCGTTTAATATTGCTTTTTAAGTAGCCTGTTCCCTCAACAGTATTGACGGGAATCAAATTAACATGACTTTGTGTACCCTCAAGTCGTTTTGCAAGCTCTCTTGCGTTTTCATCGCTGTCATTAACTCCGCTTATCATTGAATATTCAAATGTAACTCTGCGGCCTGTGGTTTTAAAGTAATCTGAACAAGCCTTTAATAATTCTTCAATAGAATATTTTCTTGCAATAGGCATTGTTCGCTGTCTTATTTCATTATTGGGTGCGTGTAGTGAAACCGAAAGCGTTATTCCGAGATGAAGTTTTGCAAGCTCGTAAATTTTCGGAACTATACCGCAGGTTGAGAGGGTAATATGTCGCATTCCAATGTTAAGACCGTTGTCTGACGAAACAAGTCGGAGAAATTTTACGACATTATCAAAATTATCAAGCGGTTCACCCATTCCCATAAGAACAATGTTAGAAATTCTTATGTTAAGATCACGCTGTGCGGCCTCAATCTGTCCGAGCATTTCCGACGGTGCAAGACTCCGTGAAAAACCGCTTTTGCCTGTTGCACAAAATGTACAACCCATTTTACAACCAACCTGTGTTGAGATACAGATTGAATATCCGTGCTTGTAACTCATTACAACAGACTCTACACATTCGCCGTCATTAAACGAAAAAAGGTACTTGACTGTTTTATCATACCTTGAAACAAGTTTTTTTTCAATATTTGCAACAGAAATGTAACTACTTGATTTCAAAAAAGCCTTTAAATCGGCAGGAATGTTACGCATATTGTCAAAATCGGTCACATTTTTGTACAACCAATCATAAATCTGCTTTGCTCTGAACTTTGGAAATCCGTTTTCTGTAACAAAATCAGTCAGCTCATCAAGCGTCATAGACTTTATGTCTGTTAAATTATTCAATTTGACGCCTTCTTTCCGAATAAGCTGATGTAAAATCCGTCTGTTCCGCAGGTGTGCGGCATAAGTGTTATTTCGTATGGTTCTTCATCAAATGCACGGGTAATACCGTTTGGAAGCTTTAACGGTATTCCGTAGAAATCGGGATGTTCCTCAAGAAAACGCTTTGTGTTTTTATTGTTTTCATCAGGATTCAATGTACAGGTAGAATAGACAATCTTGCCGCCTACTGCAAGATTTTTCGCACTTGCACAGAGAATCCCGTACTGCAAATCGGGCAAATCGTTGGATATAAGGTCATCCTTGTATCTGATTTCAGGCTTTCTTGACATAATTCCAAGACCGCTGCAAGGAACATCGCATAGAATCCTGTCTGCTGTAGGAAGAGCAATATCATTTGTTGACGCATCACGCAGAAGCGTTGAAATACAAGTGATGCCAAGCCTTTTAGCACCTGCCGAAATCAGTTTCAGCTTATGGTCGAACATATCGCAGGAAAAAATTCTGCCACGGTTGTTCATATACTGAGCCGCCGAAAACGACTTTCCGCCCGGTGCGGAACATACATCAAGCATAATATTGCGAGGCTTTGCGTCAAGAAAATTCACACAAAGCTGGCTTGACGCATCCTGAATATGAAAAAGTCCGGACTTGTACGCTCTGAGTCTTTCAACCGAGCCTGTATTTTCAAGATAGAGTGCGTTGTCGATAAACGGGATTTTTTCCGCAACAACGCCCTCATCGGATAATTTCTTAATTAATGTGTCTGCATCTGTTCTGAGGGTATTAACACGACAACAGATTTTGGCTCTGCCGTTAAGAGATGCCAAAAGCTGTTCAGCATTATTTTCTCCGTAAGAATTAACCCACAATTTTACAATGTTTTCGGGAACAGAATATTTTACCGAAAGATATCGAGCCCTGTCCTTTTCATCGGGTAATGTATATTTATCCTCTGCCCTTGTGATGTTGCGAAGAATTCCGTTTATGAAGCCCGAAGACTTTTGAAGCTTGTGCTTTTTGGCAAGATTAACGCTTTCGTTGACTGCCGCACTGTCGGGAACTTTGTCCATAAACAAAAGCTGAAGTATTCCAAGGCGGAGAATATTTTTTGTTTTTGTTTCAATTTTCCTTAACGGAATTTTAGAATAAGACCTGATAATATAATCAAGCGTGATTCTTCTTTCCAGAACACCGTAAACGAGTGCTGACACAAAAGAGCTGTCAACACCCGAAAGACGGTTTTCCTTTATGGCATTATTCAAAGCAATATTTGAATATGCTCCCTCATTTTCAATTTTAAGTAGCACATTCAGTGCAATATTGCGTGTGTTTGCCATTTTAATCTCCAAAATAAATTATCTTCTGCGATTGTTCGCAATTATAATTAATCTTAAAAGCTGCATAATTGCAGTAAGAGCCGCTGCAACATATGTCATTGCGGCTGCCTGAAGCACTCTCTTTGCGCCTGTGTATTCTTCACCGTAAAGAAGATCGCCGTTTCTGATTGTTTCAAGCGCTCTTTTTGACGCATTGAACTCTACGGGAAGTGTTGCGATTGTAAAGAGTACGGAAAGCGCAAACAAGATTATACCTATATAAAGAAATACAAAACCTACTCTCTGTGTAAAACAAAAACCGACTATAATAAAAATCCAACTGAGGCTTGAACCGAGTCTTGCAACGGGAAGAATGAACGAACGGATTCTGTTAGGCAGATAATTTTCTGCGTGCTGAACTGCATGACCTGCCTCATGACAGGCAACGCCTACAGCCGCAACGGAGGTGCTGTTAAAAACCGTGTCGGAAAGTCTGATTACATTTGTTCTCGGGTCAAAATGGTCTGTCATACTGCCTGCAACATGCTCAATTCTGACGCCTGTTACACCGTGCTGACGAAGAACATATTCAGCCGCCTGAGCGCCTGTCATATTTCTTGAATTTCTAATCTGTGAATATTTTGAAAAAGTTGTTTTAACTTTGACCTGACAAATCAATGTTATTATGATACAAGGAACAATAAACACAAGATAGGTCATATCAAATCCGTAAAAGAAGCCCATAAATCAAACACCTTTCTGTCTGCATATTGCAGACGGGAATTTTTAACCGATTACATCGCCGACGGAAAGCCTGTGGCCGGCAAGGAATGCCTCGGCGGTCATTTTCTTTTTGCCCTCAGGCTGAATTTCACAAAGCTCAACCGACTTTTCACCGCAGGCAACAATCAGCGGTTTTGTGCTGATTACAGTTCCCGCTTTTCCGCTCTTTTCACAGAGCAAAGAAGAATGAACCTTTATCTTTTTACCGTTAATTTCGGTTGTGGCAATCGGCCACGGATTAAGTCCTCTGATTTTATTATGCACCTCAAATGCCGGTTTTGTAAAATCAATAGGACAAAGTGATTTGTCGATTTTTGAAGTGTGAGTTGCAAGGCTTTCGTCCTGCTTAATCGGAATGATTTCGCCCTTTTCAAGAGCAGAAAGTGTGTCAAGAATAAGCTCTCCGCCCATAAGAGAGAGTCGGTCAAAAAGCTCTCCCGAGGTTTCGTTCACACCGATTTCCGTTTTGACAACCTTCAGAATATCGCCCGTGTCAAGTCCGACATCCATTTGCATAGCCGTTACACCGGTTTCCCTGTCACCGTTTAATACGCTCTGCTGAATAGGAGATGCGCCTCTGTATTTAGGCAAAAGCGAGCCGTGAAGATTGATGCAACCGTACTTTGCAGAGTCAAGAACCGACTTGGGAAGAATTTTTCCGTAAGCCGCAACAACAATGACATCGGGATTATATTTATTGATAATTTCAAGAGGTTTTCCGTCCTTAAAGGTTTCGGGCTGATACACGGGAATGTTCAGCTTTTCTGCGCACACCTTGACATCGGGAGGAGTCATTATCATCTTTCTTCCCCTCGGCTTGTCGGGTTGTGTAAAAACGGCACAAACCGCATGTTCCGAATTTGCGAGAGCCTTGAGTGCAGGTACGGCAAAATCCGGAGTGCCCATATAAATTATTTTCATATCTTCACCTGTTTATCAGCTATTCATTTCTTCAATTTCGGCAGGAGTCAACATTCTTGTTGCAACCTGAGTAAAGAGAATTCCCTCAAGATGGTCGAGTTCGTGACAAAAAGCCTTTGCAAGCAAATCCTTGCCGTCAATAACAAATTCGTCACCGTGTCTGTCCTGAGCCTTAACCTTTACATAATCGGGCCTTACTGTGTAACCCCACTTGCCGGGGATTGAAAGACAGCCCTCAAGAGTTTCCTGCTTGCCGCTGTAAGCGATGATTTTCGGGTTTACAAGCTCAATCGGACCTTCGCCGACATCAATAACTACAACTCTTCTTAAAATTCCGACCTGAGGAGCGGCAAGTCCCACTCCCTCAGCCTTGTGCAAAGTTTCAATCATATCGTCAATAAGCTCTGCAAGGCGGTCATCAAACTTTACGACAGGTCTGCATTTTTTTGTGAGAACGCTGTCGCCCTCTTTTACAATTTGTCTTAAAGCCATAAATTATATTCCTTTCACTAACAGGTCAGAGCGTTCATATCCGCATATGTACTGACCCTTCCAAATTCCTTATTCTTTCCGAATTCTGTCATAACCGCTGAGAGCAGTCCTCTGAAATCACGGTTATTTTTACATTTTATTATAAGTTTATATCTGAATTTGTTGCTCACTTTCACAACATTTGCGGGTGACGGACCGAGTATTCTCAAAGGAATGGCAGGATATTCGCTTTTTGCGTGACTGACAAAGCATTGCAAAAAGCTGTTAGCCGCTTTCATTGTAAGCTGCTGTTTTTCACCCGAAAAGCCGATAAGACAGATATCCGCAAAAGGCGGATAAAGCATTGCTTTTCTGACCTGAATTTCGGTGCTGTAAAAGGCAAGATAATCCTGCCTTGCCGCCATAGAGATTATGAGGTTGTCGGGAGTGTAGGACTGAATAACAGCCATACCCTTTGACGCACCTCTGCCGCTTCTGCCGACTACCTGAGTTAAAAGAGAAAATGTTCTTTCGTAGCTTCTGTAATCATCTGCATAGAGCATATGGTCTGTGTTGAGAACACCCACAAGCGTTACATTTGGAAAGTTAAGTCCCTTTGCAACCATTTGTGTTCCCACAAGAATATCGTACTTACCGTCTGCAAATGCCGTTATCATCTTTTCATAGGATGATTTTGAAGATGTTGCGTCGGTATCCATACGCAATATTCTTGCATCGGGAAAAAGCTCTGAAATTTCACTTTCAGCCTTTTGAGTGCCGGTTCCGCCAAATCTTAAAGATTTGCTGTGACAAGACGGACATTCTTCTGTGTAAGGCACGGAATATCCGCAGTAGTGACACATCATTCTGCGGTTGGCGCTGTGATATGTGAGCGATATTGAACAGTTGGGACACACAACAGGTTCACCGCACATTCGGCAGGTTACAAAGGTGTTGTATCCCCGTCTGTTTAAAAGCAGAATTGACTGCTTGTTATTTTCAAGATTATAGCGCAGATTTTCAAGCAAGGTTTCGGAAAATCCCGTTACATTGCCGTTTTGCTGTTCAACATTCATGTCTGCGACAACAACCTTCGGCAGAACCGCATCACCGTATCTTTCGGTTAGCGTATTAAGGGAATATCTTCCGTTTTTTGCGTAGTAGTAAGATTCAACCGACGGAGTTGCCGAGCTTAAAACAAGCAGGGCATTATCGTAGCTGCATCTGAATTTTGCGATTTCTCTTGCGTGATATCTGGGGGAGCTTTCAGACTTGTAGCTGTACTCCTGCTCCTCGTCCATTATGATAAGACCGACTTTTTCAAACGGAGCAAACACGGCACTTCGTGTTCCTATAACGATTTTTGCAAGACCTTTTTTTACACGCTTGTATTCATCAAGCCTTTCACCGAGTGAAAGTGCGCTGTGAAATACGGCAATCTGCTCGCCGAAACGCTTTGAAAAGGTTGAAACAAACTGCGGTGTAAGCGAAATTTCAGGCACCATAACGATGATTCCCTTGTTATCGTTTATTACACGCTCAATCAGTTTCATAAAAACGCTTGTTTTTCCCGAACCTGTAACACCGAACAAAAGGCTTGTATGCGGTTTTGAATCGGCATATTCGGCATAGAGGTTATCGCAGGCTGTCTGCTGTTGTTCTGACAACGCAACAGGGACAAGACTTTCGTCCTTCGTCCTGTCCTCAATACGGAACACTTCTTCGTCATAGTAGTAGATAAGACCTTTTTTATAAAGTGCGTCCGTAACGCCCGTTGTAACACCCGTGAAGTAACAAACCTCTTTAACGGAAGTTCCGCCTGTCATTTTGATAAGGTCGAGAACGGCTTTCTGCTTTTCAGTCAGCTTGATATTGTCGCTGTCGGCAAGTTCGGTCGGAGCAGCCATTTTCATAACTGCATCCGAAACCCTTCTAAAAGCCTCATCGGATTTGTAAAGATAACCCGACTTTACCATATCTTCAAGAACAGCCGTGTTATCGAGTCCGAAATCGTCAAGAAGCTTATCAGACCTTACGGCCTTTCTTTTTGAATGAAGGTAAGCAAAAATTCTTTGCTGTTCTTCGGAAAGCTCTTCTTCATCTACACCCTCACGAACACCGTAAAGCGTTGTGATTTTGTAATTTATACCAGCAGGGAGCATTGTTTTTACCGCATCATAATAGGTGCAGAAATAATGCTCTTTCATAAACTCGGCAAGCTTGAGAAGTTCTTTTGACAGGACAGGTTCGTCATCAAGAACGGAACAAATGCTTTTGAGCTTATCCGCAGGAATGTCATCACTCAAGGGAGAAAGCTCAAAAATTATTCCCTGTTTCTTTTTATTACCTCTTCCGAACGGAACGAGAACCCTCTTGCCAACCTGAACCATATCTGCAAAAGCCGGTGGCACAAGGTAGTCAAATAATTTGTCGAAAACATATGTTGTGTTTTCAACGGCAACTTTGACTGTTAAATCAGAGTTCATCTTCGTCAGGCTCAAGAATGTTGATTTCGTGGTCTTCGATTTCCTTGATTGCGATAAGAACAGGCTTATCCTCTGTTACAATCTGCTCTTCTTCAAAAGTCTGAGTAATTTCTCTTGCTCTTTTTGCAACACCTACAACAAGTGCGTACTTACTCTGCTTACCCTGTAATAATGAATCTACATCAACTTTATGCATAATAATTCTCCTCTTAAAATATTTTATGTTAATTTTATTTTTGTACTTATCAGCGTTATTTATTAGTGGTTTCGTCCTCTTTATGAAGAATGTCGAGAACCTCATTTATTGCTGTTTCAAGGTCACCGTTTACCACATTGTACTTATATCTGTCTTTGTAGCCGATTTCCTCTTTAGCCTGTGCAAGTCTTTTTTGAATAGTTTCTTCATCCTCTGTACCTCTTCTGCGAAGTCGTCTTTCAAGTGACTCCATTGATGGCGGAAGAATGAATATACTGAGAATGTCGGGATATTTGTCAAGAATCTGAAGTCCGCCCTTGACCTCAATTTCGAGCAGAACATCATAACCCTGATCAAGCATATCCTCAACCTGTTTTTTAGGTGTGCCGTAAAGGTTGCCGCAGAACTCTGCGTGTTCAAGATAGCCGTCATTTTTGAGAACATTATTAAACTGTTCTCTTGTTAAAAAGTTATAGTGAATGCCGTCAACCTCTCCCTCTCTCGGTTCTCTTGTTGTGTTAGAAACCGAAAGACGGATATTTTTGTCACGGTCAAGAAGTTCTTTAATTATTGTACCCTTACCTACACCTGATGAACCGGTAAACAAAATAAGATTACCCTTTCTGTCAGTGCTCATCTTTATTTTCCTCACTTTCGTCCGTTCTGTTCTGAATTGCCTCACATGAAATTGCCGAGAGAATAACATGATTATTCTCGGCAACAATCACCGATTTGCATTTTCGTCCGCAGGTTGCGTCAATAAGCAGATTGTTCTGTTTTGCATCCTGAACAATTCGCTTTACGGGAGCGGAGTCCGGAGCAACTACTGCAACAATCTTGTCGGAGCTGACAAGATTACCAAAACCGATATTAATAAGCTTCATCTGTTCACCTTATTCGATATTCTGAACCTGTTCACGGATTTTTTCAATCTCACTCTTGATGTCAACAACCTTATGTGCAAGAATTGCATCCTGAACCTTTGAACCGATTGTATTTGACTCACGGTTCATTTCCTGAATGATAAAGTCAATTTTTCTGCCGACAGGCTCGTCATATTCAAGGAACTTTGAAAGCTGGTCAAAGTGACTGCGAAGTCTTACGGTTTCCTCCGCAACGGCTACCTTATCCGCAAACACGGCAACCTCTGTGAGAACCCTCTGTTCGTCAACCTTGACATCATTTTCAGCAAGCGTCTGCTTGATGCGTTCCATAAGTCTTTGTTCATACTCGGCAACAGTCTGCGGAGAACGCTCCTCAATTTCACCAACAACAGAAAGAATTGTGTTGGCTCTTGAAAGAATGTCCTCTTTCATCTTCTCACCCTCTGTTTCACGCATTGCAACAAAAGCATCAACTGCAATCTTTGCGGCTGAAAGAACATCGGCAGTAATTTGATCCTCGTCCTCAGGTGCTTTGTGAACTGTGAAAACATCAGGAAAGCGTGATAGCGAAACTGTTGAAACATCATTCGGAATATCGTACTTTTCGCTGATTTCCTTAAAAGCGTTGATATATCCCGAAACAAGCTGATGATTAACAGTTACATCACAGGGTTCTTCATCGGACGCACCGATTGATACGAACATATCAATCTTGCCTCGTGAAACCCTTGAATTTACATAGTTTTTAAGTTTGTCATCGAGAAATCCGTAACTTCTTGGGGTTCTGCAGGAAAATTCAAAATAGCGGTGATTCACACTTTTGATTTCAACGGTAATCTCCCGACCGTTGATAACGGTTTCACATCTTCCGAAACCCGTCATAGATCTGATCATTTCAAAAACTCCCTTCGTAAAATTATATTTTCGGCATTTAAGCTTTATTTTTTATATTTACATCAAATTTATCGGCATTTATTTTCTACAACATAGATTATAGCACCACAGGCGATATTTGACAATGGAGTTATTACAAAACTGTAATAACTTTTTTTATTTACATCACAAAGGTGTGTGTGATATACTTAATAAGATAATTATACTTTATTGACAAAGGAATGATATTTATGTCAGGACATAACAAATGGAGTACAATCAAGCAGAAAAAGGGCAAAAACGATGCAGCAAGAGCTAAGGTATTTACAAAAATCGGTAGAGAGCTTATTGTTGCCATCAAAGAGGGCGGCAGCGCCGATCCTTCCGTTAACTCAAAGCTCAAGGATTGTATTGCAAAAGCAAAGGCTGCAAATGTACCTAATGACAACATTGAAAGAATCATCAAGAAAGCGTCAAGCGATGCAGATTCAACAAACTACGAGGCTGTTACATATGAGGGCTATGGTCCAAGCGGCGTTGCCGTAATTGTTGAAGCACTTACAGACAACAGAAACAGAACAGCAGGCGAGGTAAGACATTACTTTGATAAGTTTGGCGGCAATATGGGTACACAGGGCTGTGTAAGCTTTATGTTCTCAAAGAAGGGCGTTCTCGTTATTGAGCGTGAGGATCTTGAAAAGGATGAGGATACCGTAATGAGCGATGCTCTTGAGTGCGGTGCATCAGACTTTGAGGCTGACGATGATGTATTTACAATTTACACAGAAACAGATGATTTCGGCGCTGTAAGAGATGAGCTTGAAAATCTCGGCTACACATTCGTTTCTGCTGAAATTGAAATGGTTCCAAGCACATACACAAAGCTTGAGGACGAAGAAACTGCAACTAAGATGCAGAAGATGCTTGATATGTTCGAGGATAACGATGATATCCAGAATGTATGGCACAACTGGGAAATGGACTGATTTCACTTCATCGATAATAGCGTTGAACGGCACAACATAAAAAGTTGTGCCGTTTTTATTTTGGTTATAGACATAAAAAGGACTGCTGTGAATGAGCAGTCCTTGAATTTGTTGAAATGATTAAATTAAAGTTTATGACCGCATTCGGCACAGAAGACGCTGTCGGGAGTGACGGGGGCACCGCAGTTTGGGCATTTGTTTTCAAGCTTTGTACCACAGTAGTTACAGAATTTTGAACCGCCGACTACCTGTGACTTACATTTCGGACAGACAATCATACCATCAGCAACAACTGCACCTGCGTCATTTACGACAGCTGTACGACCACCCGAAACAATAAAATTCTCGATAACACGAAAAACCTCTTCAGGTAGTTTCTTTTGTTTATAAGCACCAAGGCCTGCCGTAATTGCAAGTGGCCATGCGATAAAAAGTCCTATCGCACCTGCACCGATTTTATCCGACCACTGTCCCTCTCCTATGGTAACATTCAACTGATTGCCGAAAACGGCCATCTGGATTGTAATTGCAAGACGAGTACCTGAAATTGTTTTCCAACCGTCCTTTTGTTGACTCGCCTGCATCACATATCCGTCAGCTGTTTTAGAGCTTTGAACCTCCATACCCTTTTCAGTACGGAAAAATCCTTCAACCCGACTTACAACCGCACCGACATCCATTCCGTTCAAAGAAAATACTCTTGATTCCGACATATTAAAACCTCCGTTTCACTAAATAAATAGTTGACATACCAACTACTATAAATATGATATCACAATTTTAATAAGTACGGAATTAAGGTTTCCGAATTGGCAATTGCCACTTTGGAAATTTTTAGTTAGTTTTGCCTTGAAATTAAGACAAGGTCACGGTTATCTGCTTCGCCGTCAAGGTTAAAATCGGCGGCTTTGTGATATGCACCGTCTAATTCTGCATTATCACAGAGGTATTTTTACAAAAGCGTGACATCCTTTGAATTTACATTGCCCTCGCCCGTCACATCTCCGCAAACTGCAATGACATAAGTCTTTGAATCTATAACGGCAGTAAATCCCGTTTTCAGCTTTCCGCTCTTTGCAAGAGTACCGTCAGCCTTATATACATTTTCGGCAGAAGTTTTGTTTTTGAAATTGGAAACGGTTTCTCCACTGTAAATCCCGTAAACTATACCGTCAGAAAACAGGTATTCGGAATTATTCGGTTGAATATCTGATTTAGAAGAATTGTGATTATCGTTACTGCCGTCATTGCCATTTGTTTTCTTTTCTTCAAAATCACCCGAGCCAAATACCTGAACCGTTCCGTTATCAAGCAAAACAGCACATTGCTTTTTGTAAGATACAACAGCAGTTGCTCTGTCGGGAATTGACACGCTTTTTGTTTTTTCGGATGTTTTCAGATTAAGTCGATAATTCACGGCAGAATATATTTTTCCGTCAGATACCGAAACATTTTCTTCTGTGGCATTTGAAACATAATTCCTTGAATTATCTGACAGTGAAACAATAAATCCGTCTTCGTTTATAACTCTGTTTATTCCTGCGTTATAAATATTTTTAAGTTCACCTGTATCGGCAACATAGGTTGATGACGATTGCGAGAGCTTGTAAATTGAACCGTCATACAGTCTTGCGTATGATTTTCCGTTGTTATTGAAAACCTCGTTCACATTTTGACCGAAAGTTATTTTTGTTTTCTTATCGGACGATAAATTCACGCAGGCAACATAGACATATGCGCTGTCGGTTTTTATGTAGTACACACAGTTATCGCTTACAGAAAAAGAATCGGTTCTGAAATTTTCATCGTTAAAAGAAGTTTTACGGACATTGCCATTGTCGGTATTGAGGGAATAAACTGAATACTTATTAGTAAATGTATCTTCAAGCACAAGAGCATAAGTATACTTTCCGCTCTGCGACACACCATTGATGTGACCGTTCACGGTAAAATTATATGAAGAAAAATCGGGTACAAGCCTTGCCGAAAATACTGTATTTCCCGAAAAAGCACACAAATATCCGCCCCTGCTGTTACTGTCGCTCTTTATGCCGGAACAATTAGCAAGGTCAGACAAATTGTATTCTTCGTAGGCACGGCTCTTGCATATGCTGACGCAAGAAATTAAAATTACAGCCGTTAAAAGTGAAATCAGTCGTTTCATAGCTTATACCCAATTAGATTTAAAACAAAAGGGCACCCTTTCAGGTGCCCGCAAAAGCTCTGATTATTCAGCTGCCTCTTCGTTAGACTCAGCAGGTGCCTGCTCGTCTTCAGGAAGAAGTGCACGCATTGAAAGGCTTACACGCTTCTTGTCAAAGTCGATTGCAGTAATCTTAGCTTCAACAACATCGCCAACCTTAAGTACATCAGCGGGCTTTTCAATTCTCTTGTTAGCAATCTGAGAAATGTGGATAAGACCGTCAATACCCGGAATGATGTTTGCAAATGCGCCAAATGTTGTAAGACCAACGATTGTAGCCTTAACAACTGTTCCCTCAGGATAGTTGTTCTTGAGGATTTCCCACGGATTGTCTTCGGCATTCTTAAAGCCGAGAGAAATCTTCTTTGTTTCCTCATTGATATCCTTTATGTAAACATCAACTGTATCGCCTACATTAACAACCTCGCTCGGATGCTTAATGTGTGTCCATGAAAGCTCTGAGATGTGAATCATACCAAACACACCACCGAGGTCAACAAATGCGCCGTAGCTTGTAAGTGACTTAACAACACCCTTGTAACGCTTGCCAACTTCGCAAGTCTTCCAGAACTCTTCACGCTGGGCAGCTCTCTGCTCTTTGAGCACGCTGCGGATTGAACCGATAGCTCTTCTGCGTCTGCCGTTCTGTGAAACTTCGATAAGTCTAAAGTCAACATCCTGACCTACGAGGTCTTCAAGGCTCTCTTCACGAGTAGCTGTTGCCTGTGATGCAGGGATAAAGATTCTTGAGCCGTTGTAAAGAACGATTACGCCGCCCTTAACTGCCTCAGTAACCTTGCCGGAGAGAACCTCCTGTGACTCTGCCTTTTCCTTGAGCTCTTCCCAACCCTTCTGTGCATCTACTCTGCGCTTTGAAAGCATGATAGTGCCTTCCTGATCATTGGTCTTCATAATAAGAAGCTCAATAACATCGCCAACTTTAACTACATCTTCGGGTCTTGCGTTAGGATCGTTTGAAAGCTCAGAAGCAGGAATAAAGCCTGTCTGCTTTCTGCCGACATCTACCTGAACTTCGTTAGGAGCTATGCTCAGAACTGTGCCCATTACCCTCTCGTTTGTATTAAAGTTTTTGAGGGACTCCTCAAGCATCTCCTCAAAAGATGGTTCCAAATTTGTTTCACCGGATTTTACTTCACTCATTGTATCCAGTACCTCCTTTATTATCCTTGCAGGCGTTGAAGCACCCGCAGTTACGCCGATTGTTTCGGCAGCCGAAACCTTGTTCAAATCAAGCTCAGCAGCGGTTTCGATGAGAACGGTGTTCTCACACTGTCTTTTGCATATATCAAAAAGCTTTCCCGTATTGGAGCTGTGCCTGTCGCCGATTACAACCATAAAGTCGGACTCGGCAGCAATTTGAGAAGCTTCGGTTTGCCTAACTTGCGTAGCATTACATATTGTATCAAATATTTTTGCATTTGTACATAGCTTTTTTATCTTTTTTACACATTTTTTCCATTCTTGTGTGTCAAATGTTGTCTGTGCGACAATTTGAACCTGTTTATTATTCTCTTTTAGAATATTCGGCAATAAATCATCAAGTTCTGCTTCGTTATTAAAGGTGTAGCAGTCGCTTGCACAATGACCGATTATACCGCAAACCTCAGGATGATTTTTGTTTCCTGCAATCAAAACAACATCATTGTCGGGGTTTGTGTTTGATACAATCTTGTGAATTTTTTTGACAAACGGACAGGTTGCGTCCGCAAAGTTAATGCCTCTTTTTACAAGAGAATCAATAACGCTTTTCTCAACTCCGTGTGAACGGATTACAAGTGTTGTGTCATCGGAAAGCTCGTAAACGGTTTCAACAGGGCTGCAGCCTCTTTCTTCAAGTTCGTGAACCATTTCCATATTGTGGATAATCGGGCCGAGAGTTGCAACCTTTATTCCCTTTTCGAGCAGTTCATTTACGATATTGATTGCACGGTTGACGCCAAAGCAGAATCCTGCAGAATCAGCCTTTTTTATACTCAATTAAATCCTGCTCCCTCATTCTTTTGATTTCGTCCATAATTTTTGTTGTTGCACCTTTAAGTTCTCTTCTTCCGCTGTCGGGAGTGAGTCCGAGTTCTTCGGGTGTGAGAGGTTTGCCAAAGTGGATAACTCTCTTCGCAAATGTATGCTTTTTGTTGCCTACGATTGTAATGCAGGCAGGAACAACAGGCACCTGCATCTGCTGTGCAACAAGAGCGCATCCGCTGCGTGGACGCATAAGTTCGCCCGTTTTGGAACGACCGCCCTCAATAAAGATTGTCATAATCTCACCGTCACGGATAAGGTCTTCGCCTGTCTTGATAGCCTTGCCGTCACCTGCACCCCTTTCAACGGGGAATGCACCGAGCGCACGGATTAACGCACCGAAGAATTTATTTTTAAAAAGTTCAATTTTTGCCATAAAGAAAAGTCTGCGTTTCTTTTGCGACAAACCGAGAAGAACCGGATCTGAGTTTGAAATATGGTTGCTTGCAATAATCAAGCCTCCTTCAAGCGGAAGCGGCTGTTCAATTACGGTTATATATCTGTACAAAAGTTTGAAAATAGGCTTGCAGACAGCTTTGCCGACTGCGTAAAGTGCCTTTGACTGTCCCATCAGATATTCTCCTTTATAACGGAAATTATTTTTTCAACAGACTGTTCAAAATCAAGCTCTGTTGTATCAACCATAACGCAACCCTCAGCCGGTTTGAGCGGAGCGGTTTTGCGGTGAGTATCGTTATAGTCACGAGTTATTACATCATTTAAAATATCCTCGTACTTAACATCCATACCCTTTTCAACAAGCTCCTTATACCTTCTTTCGGCTCTTGCCTCGGGGGAAGCTGTGAGGAAAATTTTAACCTGTGCATCAGGCAATACAACTGTACCTATATCTCTGCCGTCCATAATCACATTATGAGTTTTTGCCATATTTCTCTGCAAATCAAGAAGATATGCTCTTACAATCGGAACGGCTGAAATTTTTGACGCCATCATTGATGCCTCGGGAGTTCTGATGAGTCCGGACACATCTTCGCTGTCAAGCAGAACAACCTGCTCGCCCTTTTCATTGAATGTTAGGTCAACTGTGATTTTTGAAAGCAAATTCTTTACCGCATTTTCATCTTCGGGAGCAACGGAGTTTCTTGTTGCCGAAAGTCCGATTGTACGGTAAAGCGCTCCTGTATCAACATAAATATAGTCAAGTGCCTTTGCAACTCTTTTTGCAATTGAGGATTTTCCTGCACCTGCAGGACCGTCCAAAGCGATTGCTATTGACATAAATTACATCCTTTCAATCAAAATTATTATGTATAATCAAATCAGATATATGCACTGTTTTCTCCTGCAAGCCGTCCCGTACTCCATGCAATTTGGAGGTTAAAACCGCCTGTGTAGGCATCGCAGTCAATTACTTCGCCTGCAAAATACAGAGCGCTTACAAGCTTGCTTTCCATTGTTTTCGGGTTAATTTCGGAGGTTTTTACACCGCCTGAGGTTATGATTGCCTCCTCAATCGGTCTGAATCCGCTGATGTCAATCGTAAAGCATTTGAGAATTTCACAAAGAGCGTGCCGCTCCTCTTTTGTAATGGAATTGCACTTTTTATCAAAGGGAACTCCCCAGCGTTTGAGAACGGGAACAATGATTTTTCTCGGCAAAAGTTTTGAAAATGCGTTGGAAACATCACGGTTTGAATTCTCTTTGAAATCGTTCTGAATACGCCTGTCGAGGTGTTCAAAATCAAGTGCCGGCTTGAGGTCAATTTCCGCAATATAACGGTCGGGCTGAATATCACGGATGTGCGAGCTTGCCGATAAAATCATCGGACCGCTCATTCCGAAATGTGTAAAAAGCATTTCGCCGAAGTCGCTGTAAACAGTTTTTTTACTGTTCTTATCAACTATTCTGAGCGCAACATTTTTAAGTGCAAGCCCCTGCATATCCTTACATTGTTTATCATTTGAAGTAAATGGTACAAGGGACGGTTTTAACGGAACAATTGTGTGTCCTGCCTGCTTTGCAAGGGTATAACCGTCGCCTGTCGAGCCTGTGAGCGGATAACTTTTTCCGCCGCAGCAGATAATTACGCTGTCGGCATAGTAGGTGTTTTCTTCGCATTTAACGCCTATAACGGCACCGTCCTCAAGGATAAGGGAATTTGCCGTGTCGCACACGATTTTGCAACCCGATTCAACGGCATAATCGTGCATTGTATCGACTACATCAACCGATTTATCGGATACGGGAAATACCCTGTTCCCTCTTTCTGTCTTGGTTTTAAGTCCTCTGGATTCAAAAAATTCTATTGTATCCTCGGGAGTGAATGCGTTGATTGCCGAGTAGAGAAATCTTCCGTTTACGGGAACATTATTGATAAAAGTCTGCACATCGCAGTTGTTGGCAAGGTTACATCTTCCCTTGCCTGTTATCATAATTTTTCTGCCGACACGCTTGTTCTTTTCGATTATTGTAACGGACGCACCATAGAGTGCTGCAGTTGCACCCGCCATAAGACCTGCCGCACCTGCTCCGATTACCACTACTTTTTTACTTGTCATCATCTTCTATATTACCCACTATTTCTCTTTCACGGTTGGTATACACTCCGTCACGGTTCCACACAAGTTCAAGTCTGCGAAATGTGTCGGAAACCTCATCCTTCTTTTTAAGCACGGTTGCAACGATGAGAGCGTTGATAAGGCTTAACGGTGCAACGAGTGAATCGACAATTGAAGCCATATCGCTTCTTGCAATGAGTACGGAATCGGCACTTTGAACAAGCGGAGAAACCATACTGTCGGTAATTGCAATTGCGTGAGCGCCTCTTGAACGGGCAAAATCCATTGCCTCAACCGACATTGAACTGTAACGGGGAAATGAAATACCAATCATAACATCTCTGTCGGTAATTCTAAAAATCTGTTCAAAGGTTTCGGTCTGACTGCCGCTCGTTATAACACGCACATTGTCAAAAATCATTTCAAAATAATATGCGAGGAAGTTTGCAATTGCGGCTGTTGAACGCACACCGAATATGTAAATACGCTCCGCCTTGCAGATTTCGTCAACTGCACGGGCAAAATCTTCATGGGAAGTTTCTTCAATAGTTCTGCGGATTTTATCGATATCCTGATTAAGAACGCTGTCAAGCACATTATCGTTGCCGATTCGGTTCGAGGTAACTTCAATACGCTGAACAGAGGTGAGTTTGTTGCGAATCATCTCCTGCATTGCCTTTTGAAGTTTAGGGTAGCCGTCATAACCGAGTTCGGTTGCGAAGCGAACAACAGTACTTTCGCTGACTCCGACTGTTTCACCGAGTTTTGATGCAGTCATAAAAGCTGCTTTGTCGTAATGCTCTTCAATAAAAAGGGCAATTCGTTTTTGTCCCTTTGAGAGGGAATTCATCATTAAATCTATTCTTGTGAGCAAATGAGTAATCATTTTTTATTGATATCTCCCGTTTTAAATAGTAAAAACAGATATACTGCCTTAACTAATTCATTTTAGCACAAGAACTTGCAATTTACAATAAGATATAAATTAAATTATTGTAAATTTTGCGAAATTATGAAATATGCGTCGGTTTAGGTTGCAATAATAAAGGTTGTATGGTAAAATTGTTTAACAGAAAGCAAAAGACGGAGTTGATAAAAATGATAGCAGTTATTGATTACGGTGCAGGCAACATTCGCAGTGTTTATAAGGCTTTGAAGCATATCGGCTGTGAATGTGTGATTACAAGAGATAAAGACGAAATTTTGAATGCAGACGGTGCTGTTTTGCCCGGTGTAGGTTCATTTGGCGACACAATGGACACAATGAATTCTTACGGCATTAAAGACACGGTTATTGAGTACATAAACAGTGGAAAACCGTTTTTGGGAATTTGTCTTGGACTGCAACTCCTCTTTCCTGAAAGTGAAGAAAGTCCGAATATAAAAGGTCTTTCGGTTTTTGACGGCACGATTACAAAAATACCGTCAGGTGAAGGCTTAAAGATTCCGCATATCGGTTGGAACAGCCTTAAAATTAACGAAAAAAGCAGGCTTTTCAAGGGCATTGAACAGAACGCTTATGTATATTTTGTTCACTCATATTTTTTGAATGCAAGCGACAAGAGAATTGTTTCGGCTCAGACAGAATACGGTGTTACAATTGATGCCGCCGTTGAAAGAGGCAATGTTTTTGCAACTCAGTTTCACCCCGAAAAGAGCGGTGAAACGGGACTTAAAATTCTCAGAAATTTTGCTGACATTGTAAACGGCAAGGAGGAATAATTATGTACGCAAAAAGAATAATTCCCTGCCTTGATGTTAAAAACGGCAGAGTTGTAAAAGGTATGAGTTTTGTAAATCTTGTTGACGCAGGCGATCCCGTTGAATCTGCAATGCAGTATGACAAACAAGGTGCTGATGAACTTGTATTTCTCGATATTACCGCATCAAGTGACTCAAGAAACATTACCATTGATATGGTTGAAAAGGTTGCAAATTCAATCTTCATTCCGTTCACGGTCGGTGGCGGTATAAGAAGCGTTGAAGATTTCAATGTTCTGCTCAGAGCCGGTGCAGACAAGGTGTCCGTAAATTCAGCCGCTGTTCATCGTCCCGAACTCATCAGCGAGGCGGCATATAAATTCGGCAGTCAGTGCGTTGTTGCCGCTATAGATGCCAAGAGAAGCGGTGACAGCTGGGAAGTTTATGTAAACGGCGGAAGAACTCCTGTGGGTATAGATGCGGTTGAATGGGCTGTAAAATGTGAAAAACTCGGCGCAGGTGAAATTCTGCTCACAAGTATGGACGAGGACGGTCAGAAAAAGGGTTATGACATTGCACTTACAAGGGCAGTTTCCGAAAAGGTGAACATTCCTGTTATTGCAAGCGGCGGTGCGGGCGCTCTTGAGCATTTTTATGATGCGTTTACCGAGGGCAAGGCTGACGCAGTTCTTGCGGCATCTCTCTTCCACTTTGGCGAAATTCCGATTCCAAAACTTAAAAAGTATCTCAACGAAAAGGGAATTCCTGTCAGACTTTAATATGACGAACAAAATTTATGGCTGTGCAAATGCACAGCCATTTTGTTTTATCAAAGAATACCGATTGCCATTTTCTGAACTGTTGTTGCATCTCTGACGGTGATGTATCCGTCATAGGTAACATCGGCAATGATAATATCATCTGAATTGAAATAAGTAAGACCCACGATATATTTTTGCACGAGCGTTGCATCGACAATATTTATTGATCCGTCACGGTTTACATCGCCAACCTGAATAGGCACTTCGGCATTGATGCGAAACTTTACATCACCTGTGTTTATGTATTCGTAAGATGAAGCAATGTAGTCACTGTCATATCCGTTGTAATCACTTATGATTGCAAAGTAGTATGATCCAGATGTCAGCTCTATAATATCATCAAGTTCAAGAATTTCAGTTTCCAGTCCACGGTATCTGCTTGTTTGCCAGATTTCATTTTTATTTTCATCATAAATTGCATATGACGAATGATAAAGTCCTGTATTTACAATCAGATTAACCGAGTTGCCCTTTTGAACGGTAAATTTGTAATAATCAATTTCATCGTTTAAAGCGACCTGAGCCGTGTAATCCTTATTCACATCAATTACGGCAGCGGTTTCAAACGAATTATTTTTTGATTTTTGAGTTTCGCTAAAAGTTTCGTTAGATTTTTGATAAGCAACCGAAAAATCTAATACACCTGTGTTTCTTGATTCATAGGCTTTTGATACATAATCCATATCATAGTCATAATAATTTCCCTTTAACACAAGGTAATATGTTCCTGCCACAAGGTCAATATTTTCGTCAATATTAAGGATTTCCGTTGTTACGCTTGCATAGTAGCTCTTTTTCCAAATAACATTAAAATCTCCGTCACAAATTTCATATGAAGAATAATAAAGCTTTGAATTGAGTTTGAAATTGATTCTGCCCGATTTATCAAGCACAAACTTGTAGTAATCAACAGTATCATTTATTGTGATTTGAGCTTTGTAATCTGTATTGAGATTAATTGTATTTGCTGTGTCAAATGAATTGTTTGAACCGCTCTCTGTTTCTTTAAAACTTTCCTGTGCAGAGGTAAAGTTCATAGAAAATGAATATTTCCCCTTATAGTTGGAAGAAACACGCAAAATATAGTTTCCCGATGTAAGGTCAATTGTTTCGTTCAAACGCCGAATACCGTCTGAAAGTTTCGCATAACCTGAATTTTCCCACAATAAGTATTCTTTTTTAATAATGTTGCCGTAGTAAATCTGATAAGTTGAATAGTAAATTTCTGCATTTAAAACGAAATTGATTTCTCCCGAAGTTTCAAGAGAAAATTTGTAATACCTTTCGCCGCCTCCCTCATCAAATGAATTGCTTTCGGTTTTACCGAAAGCATAACCGTCAGGGGGATTTTCTGAGGCATTGACCGTTATCGGCACAACCGAAACAAAGGTCATTAAAATTGCGAGGGTTGCAAGAATAGCTGTAATCTTTTTAATCCTGAATTTTTTTGTTGTCATCATAATATCACTCCTGTCATTTATTAAGCAGAATTTATAATATACTGCTTTTATTGTATTGATTATAGCATATTATGAGCAATATTTCAATGCATTTAAGCAATATTCATTTTGTTTCAAACAACTTTGTATAGATAGCCAAAGTAATACAGCAATTTTTGTAAATTCATACAATAAAAAGGCGGTCATACTGTTAGTACAACCGCCAAAAGTTAATTAGATTATTTAATTATTATGCAAGTCCGAGAACCATTTTCTGAATCAAAGTTGAATCAACAATATTAACCTCTCCGTCACCGTTTACATCGGCAATCTTAAGTGTTTCGCTGTCAAATTCTACAAGACTTACAACATACTTCTGTACAAGTGTTGCGTCAACAACATTGACAATGCCGTCGTGGTTTACATCACCCTTGATTGATTCAACAGGTGCTGAACCTACAACAAAAGTCTTAACTGATTCTGCTTTGTTACCATTTCCGTCAACTGCAACAACACCGATTGAATATGTGCCGTCTGCTGTAGGAGTCCATACATATGAATCTGATGCTGAGTTCTGAACCTCTGTGCCGTTTACTGTGAATGTATAAGTTACATCGCCCTTTGCGTGATAGCTTTCAGCAGAAAGTGTAATCGGAGTGCCTGCACTCTGTCCTGAGTTAAGGTTTGCACCGAAGTTTACTTCAAACGGAGCTTCTGTAACTTCTGTGTCAGGAAGAAGTGCACCGATTCTTGCAAGCGGAACAGTGATTTTATCAATGTCCTCTTTTTCGTGTGAAGTTGAAGGGTCATAGCTATACTCAACATTTGCCTGATCAAGCATTGACGGATCATGTGGAAGTGTATCCATACCTGATGTGCCATATGTGAGAATCTGCATAGCACCGATACCCTGTGTTTCAATGTAGCTGCGGTCAATTCCGAGAGTGTTGAGCGGAACAGCAATTTCGTAAACAAAGCCGTATGAACTCTTGTAGCCAACATCAAAGAAGTCAACCCAGTTTGAGTTCATATCGAGGTTATCTCCTGACACCCTTGAACCCTTTGGAGCGTTGATGCCGAAGAGTGATGTACTCTTTGTGCCGTTAGCGTATTTGATTTTAAATCCGTTTTTATTGTCCTGAGCCTGAAAACTTGTTACACCGATCGGAATTCTTGTGTCATAGTTAAACATATATGTTCCGTCTGTGTCTTGAGTATCTGCCTTAAAAATTGATGCACCACCGTTTGAGTTGTTAGAGTCAAATGCGATAAGTGTATCAACATGAGTTGTAAAGTTTGTACCACCGTCTTTGGCAACACCGTTTGTGCAGCCCCATACGAACGGATTTGTGTAAGTTGAACCGTCTTTATTTGTTCCTACTGCCTTGCCTGTTGCCTGCTTTGCAGGGTCAATTGAAAGTGCAAGGTACATTGGAATACTGTTTCTCCAAGGACGAGCTTCGTTAGATGCGGCAAAGTTGTCCTCTGGTGATGTGATATAGGTTGTGTTTGCTATTTCAACTAAAAAATAGAGATTATCATCGTCCCATGCGCTGTAGAGAGCATAAGCGTCCCATGGCTGCTCATGCATTGAAGAAGGCATATAAACTCGTGGGTCGTCGTTTGCAACACCCTGAGCGATAATCATTGAGCTGTCCCAATCGCTTAAATCACCGTCAACAGAGATTGTCTTATGCTTGCCGAGCTGCATTTCAGGGTTTGTGCCGTAATAACCGCCTTCGGCAGCTGTTGTATGACCGTCTGATTTTGCAGAGAAAGTTGTTTTTGATGCTGTGAAAGTCTTTTTGAATGTGTAGGTTTGCTCAGTTTCAACACCGTCACTGCCTGTTGCATAAAGTACGAGTGAAATCTGAGAATTACCGATTTTGCCTGCACCAACTTCAACAGTGTCACCGTTTTTAAACTCTTTCTTCGGTGAACCGTCAACCGAGTAATAACCCTTGTCGGCATTCTTTAATGCAAGCTCAACTTTAAGTGATTCACTTGAAAAAGCTGTGCCGTTAGCTGTGAGTGTGTAGCCGTAAGCATGGTCATCAGGCTTGCCGTAGTCAATCCACTGCTTTGCAGCTGTGAGCATTTTACATTCGCCTGCGTTGAGTGCAAGACCTGCAGCCTCAGGATACTGCTCTTTGCCCTCACCCTTTTCAAGTCCGTTATTGAAAATGATTTTTTCCGACTTATAAGAAGATGCAAAGCTTGCCTTATAAAGGCCGCTGTTATCCTTAGTCATGAGTTCTCCGGGCCATTTGGCATTTTCTTTTGTGCCGTATGCGTAAACATACACTTCATTCCAGCCAAATTCCGAATTATCGAAATAAACTTCTGAACCTGACGCTGTTGCTGCCGAAACACTTCCCACCGACACTACAAGTGTTGTAAGCACCATAAGTACGGCAAGAACAATGCTCATGATTTTTCTTGTCCTTTTCATTTTGATTCCTCCTTAATTTTATCGTGGGCATCACGACTGTTTTCATTGTAGCATTTTGCACTTGTTTTTTCAATTATTTATCACATTTTTGTTCCTTTATACAAGTTACAGCCTCAAAATTTGTCGATTAAGCCAAACAAAGTATTATTTAACTACGATGCTTCATTTTTCAACCATAAAAAACCGCTGACAGCAAATTGTCAGCGGTTCTATAGTTTATTTTATTGCAATAATTAAGAAATCAGTTTTCTTTTCTGTAGAAAGGTTCAACACCCTTAACGGCATTTTTAGCAAAATCCATTGAGTATGGCATCATTGAAAGCTGAATTTCATCATCAAGGAATGGATTGGCAACTCTGCTGATTGCATCAAATGTGCTTTCCATATCGCCGAAGAAATCAACAACAATGAAGTAGCTCTTCTGACCGTTCTGCTCAATCAGGCGAAGATATGCGGCATTTACTGTAGGTTCTGTGCTGAAATGATTGATCAGGGCAGCCATAAGGTCGATAGGATATTCTTTTGGCTCTCCAAGGCTGATTGGTGCACCCGGCTCAATTGTTTGCTTTTTAAGATTCATATAATCTTTCTGCTGTTTAAAGGAATGAACCATCTGCTTTGGGAACGTTACGCTCTTGCCGAAAGGATTGATTACGAAACCTTTTACATCAGCCTGAGGATCCATTACCATCTGTGCAACGCTGTCAAAGTCTGTAACAACTTTCTGAGAATTCTGAGTGTCTTTCCACTTAAAGAGTTCATCTGTGTCTGTGAATATACCGAAGAATTTTTCCTTGTTGCCGTTCTCAAGAAGTCTGAACTGAACCTGAGTTGACTGCTGCATAACAGTCTGCCCATTTGTAGTCTTAGCTTCTGTCTTTGGTGTTACCTTTGCAGGGAGAATGAATTTTGCTTTCATAACCTCATCAATCATCTTGTTAATGTTTTCGGTTGTGTTATCAGCCTGCATTTTTTCAATTGCGGCAACGAGATCAGGATTCTTAATCTGCTCTGCCGGTACTTTGCTTCCTTCCATTTTTGCACCTTTAAGTTCGCTCATGCTTTGTTACCTCCGTTATTCTACTGTATAATTTTTATCCGGAACTACTTCAAGGCCCTGACCCTCAGGATACTGCTGACTGTCAGATGCGTCGCCGTCATTAAAAATAATATACGGTGAATTCAAATCTCTTTCGATTGTGTAGCTGTAAGTTCCGTCTTTTTCTTTTTTCATTTCAATTCCGGGCCAGTCTGCATTTTCATCGCCGGCATCGGTGTAAACATAGGCATAAATTTCATCGTCCCAATCATCACTGTCAGGCTTTGTAAAATACACCTTTGTTCCCTCTTTTGTTACATATTCTTTTTTGTGTGTAAATTCGACCCTTTCATAAGTTTTAACACCTTCGGCATTTTCGGCACGAAGTTCAAGCTTTGAAACATCGCTGTCACCGTGCTTGATAGTTACCTTGTCGCCGTTTTTGTATGAAACAGCCTTTGCACCGTCAAGGGAATATGTTGCGTTGTCAGTGTTTGAACAGGTGAGTGTTACCTCGTATGTGTCGTCACTGTAAGTAAATTCTGTTTTTGAATCGACACCAACGCTCGCAGGTCTTGCATATTCAGTGTAACCCTCGTTGTAGAGAACTACTACAGAATTTTCGGGAATGTCTTTTTCACAAGTGATTTTACCGTTTTTAACGGTATATTCGGTCTTGCGGTCAACTCGGTCAACATATGTGCCGTCGGCAAGATTTGTTTCAAAATCAACCTTGAGAGCATCATTTGTGTTGACAATTACAGCACCCTTTGTGCCTCTTTCAATCATAAGTGCCGAAGAATCGAGGTTAGGATTAACAAGGTTTTCGTCTTCACCTTTCATTGCGGTTCTAAAGAAATTGACTGCAGAAACACGGTCATCCTTGTACATATCATCGCCCTGAGTACCGATTCGGTTCATACCCCAGTAATTGTCGATTGTGCTGTTATAAGGGCGGTCAAAGAAGAGCGGTGTACCGTCTTTTCTTGCCGTAATTATTGCCCAGCCGAGAATAACCTGTTCACTGTCAATATTGTTGTATGTACCGTCATTGATGTAGTTATCGTGAGATTCAACCCATGTTACGATATTCGGGTCAGCACTGCCAATCCAGTAATCGGACACAACAGCAGTGTCAATATTGCCTCCTGCAAGTCCCGAACGGATTTTACTGCCGTAGGTACTTGATGTAGTTCTGCCGATTTCCTTGATATAATCTGCCAGTCTGTCATTATCGCCCTGCAACACTTCGCCGTAGATGAAGAGATTTTCGGCATTATCAACTTTTTTGGTTGCCTTTTCCCAGAAGTTATTTTCAAAGCCGTCATCTTCTTTTGGGTCATCGGTAAGTCCGATATGCTTTGCCGTGTCATATCTGAAACCGTCAGCACCGCAGGCAATACAATCGTTGATGTAATTGAAGAAATATTTTTGGAATGAGGGTCTTTCCGTGTTGATATCGGGAAGTCCGCCCATTTCATATGTTGTGCAGGCAAGTCTGTCACCGTAATCGGTAAGAGGAGTTCTGCCCTCCTTGTGATAAAGGGTTTCAAGACTTCCGCCGCCTGCTTTGATAAGGTCTTGGCTGACTTTATCGGTTTCGGGAGTGGTATGGTTTGCGATTACATCGACAATTACCTTTATGCCGTACTTGTGAGCCGCATCACACATTTCCTTGAATTCATCACGAGTACCAAGCTGATAATTACCGATTTTGAAATCAGTCGGCTGATAGTGATAGTACCACTTTCCGTTGCCGTAAAGCTCCATACCGCCGTTTTCGCCCTCAAGACATTCGTTAATTGGAGATGTCTGTACAGCCGAAAAACCTGCTGCCGCAATATCACCCATTGACTCTTTAATGGTGTTGAAGTCCCAGCAAAAGGCTTGGAGGATTGCACCGTCAACTACCTTGTCAGCTGTTTTGTAGTCAATTGATGCCGACAGAGTTTGCGAACAGCCTGCACCCGATACAGCAACGGCAGTAATCATAAGAGCAGAAAGGATTCCTGCTGATATTTTTTTTAACATAATTCACCGTCTTTCTGTTTTCAAAACTTACTCAATATAGTATAACATAAATGATATGATTTTTAAATAGTTTTTTGGCATTTTTGCCATATTTTTTTATTTAAGTGCCAATAATGATATAAACGAAGATTTACAACAAAAAATCGTTACGAAGTTTACAATAGAAAAAAATTGAATATTGTCACAAAAGGGAAATTGTTGTATACTAAAAGTATTAAAAAAGAAAGGAACAGCCGTATGAGTCACGCAGTAATTATTCCGATTTATTGTGAAAACAAAAATACTATTCACCTTTGCAACGAACTTCAGGAGCTTGGTGTCGAATATATTGTTGTTGTCAATGACGGTCTTAACCCCCACTCGGAATATTTTAACGAACTGACAAGCATAGGCTGTCACATTGTCAGTCTTAGAAATAACAACGGAAAAGGTGCAAGCCTTAAGGCAGGAATCCGATACGCTCACGATAACCTTTATAATGTTACAGGTTACATTACTTGTGACGCTGACGGTCAGCACACCGCAAATGATGTTATGAAAATCAGCCGTATGCTTGACCTTAGAAACGGCAGTCTTATTCTTGGCAAAAGAGATTATAAAAAGTCCAAAATGCCGCTTAACATACGAATCGGCAACCGCCTTTCTTCGGCATATTTTAAGGTTATAACAGGCAAAAGCTGCAGCGATACTCAAACTGGGCTTAGAGGTATTCCCGCATTTCTGTATGATACGGTTATGAAAACTAAAGGAAATCGCTTTGACTTTGAGATGAATTTTCTCACAAAATGTGCAGATATGCGAATTCCGTTCTACTTTGTCAACATAATTGCCGATTGTTCAAACTGCAGCAGTAATTTCCGACTTATCAAAGACACTTACCTCATTTACAGAACACCGCTAAGGTTTGCGACCGCATCACTCGGATGTACGGCGATTGACCTTATATTATTTACGGTTTTTGCGTATATTTTGCCGTCGCATATGTTCTTTAATATTATGCTTGCAACGCTTATGGCACGAGTTGTTTCCGGCGGAATCAATTTTCTCATCAACAGAAAAGTTATTTTCGGCAATACAACAGACGGTGCAAAACAGGCACTCAGGTTTTTTATCCTGTTTTTCTGCATAATGTGCGCAAGTTCACTTATTGTATCGGCACTTTGGTTTTTACCTGTTCCGGTCACGCTTACAAAAGCAATTGTTGACCTGTTGCTTTGGACAGTCAACTACAAAATGCAAAGAATCTGGGTTTTCAAAGATGACAAAAGACTCAAGAGGACACCAAGAAGAAAACAAAAATAAATAAAGACATTACTAAAGGCAACGGAATTTCTTCCGTTGCCTTGCTTGTTATCTGTTCGGTTTATTTATCCTTGCTTAAAAGCATACGGTCATTTTCAAGTTTTGAACCGCTTGCTTTCTCAAACATTTCAAGAAGATGTTCAACTGTGAGATTTTTCTTTTCTTCACCTGAAATGTCGAGGATAATTTTGCCGTCACTCATCATAATAAGACGGTTGCCGTGAACGATTGCATCGTGCATATTATGAGTTACCATAAGTGCCGTAAGGTTGTTTTCGGCAATGATTTTGTCGGAAAGCTCAAGCACCTTAGCGGCTGTTTTCGGGTCAAGAGCGGCTGTATGCTCGTCAAGCAGGAGAAGCTTCGGCTTTTTGATTGTTGCCATAAGAAGTGTTATTGCCTGACGCTGACCGCCCGAGAGAAGTCCTACTTTTGATGACATTCTGTCCTCAAGTCCGAGGTCAAACTCTGCAAGCATCTGACGGTAACGGAATCTTTCGTCAGCCTTTACGCCCCACGAAAGTCCTCTTTTTTTGCCTCGTCTTGCGGCAATTGCGAGGTTTTCTATAATTTCCATATCGGCTACCGTGCCTGTCATCGGGTCCTGAAATACTCTGCCGAGGTACGGCGCTCTTTTATGCTCGGGCAATGCGGAAATATCCTTGCCGTCAATAAGAATCTGACCGCAGTCAACAGGCCACACGCCCGCAATTGCGTTGAGAGTGGTTGACTTGCCTGCGCCGTTGCCGCCGATTACCGTACAAAAATCGCCGTCATTGAGGGTGAGATTTACTCCGCAGAGCGCCTGCTTTTCGTTTACTGTGCCTTTATTAAAGGTTTTCCATACATTCTTGATTTCAAGCATTCTTAACCCTCCTTCTGTGCGTTTTTAGCATTCATTTTTGCAACCTTTTTGAATGAAGTCTTTCTCTTCTTCTGAAGATACGGAACTGCAAGGAAGATTGCTACGATGATTGCAGTGAAGAGCTTTGTATCGTCTGTCGGCATTTTGAGCCAAAGAACGATGCCCATTGCGATATAATAAAGGATACCGCCGACAATTACAAACAACATTCTGATGATGAAGTTCATATGCTTGCGGAAGATCGCTTCACCGAGAACTTCACCTATGATTACTGCGGCAAGACCGATTACGATTGCACCACGACCCATATTGATGTCGGCAAAGCCCTGATACTGAGCAAAAAGTGAACCCGAAAGTGCAACAAGTCCGTTTGAAAGTGCAAGAGCAATTACCTTTGTAAAATTGATGTTAATGCCCTGTGCCTTGCTCATTGCAGGGTTTGAACCTGTTGAACGGATTGTTGAACCCTGTTCTGTGCCGAAATACCAGTACATTGCGGCAATTACTATGGCACAAATTCCAAGACCTACGAGAATTGCCATATTTATATTACTTGCAGAAACAACGAGTGTGTAGTTTCTGTAGCTGATTGGGAGGTTTGATCTTCCCATAATATTCAAGTTGATTGAGTAAAGAGCAATCTGTGTGAGAATACCTGCGAGAATGTCGGGGATTCCGAGGAGTGTGTGAAGAAGTCCTGTTACAAGACCTGCCGCAAGACCTGCAAGGATTGCTACAATAATTGTTGCCCATACGGGACAGCTGTTGATGAGCATTACCGCGGTTACTGCACCGCCTGTTGCGAATGAACCATCAACGCTCAGGTCGGCAAAGTTCAAAAGTTTAAAAGTGAGAAATACACCGAGTCCCATAAGTCCCCAAATAATGCCCTGAGCAATATTACCCGGAAGAGCGGATAAAAAGCTCATAGGATTAAGAGAACTAAAGTAGTTAGCTAAAAAATCCATAAAAACCACCTATACATAAAACATCGGGGTGTCGCTTTCACGGCACCCCTGCCAATATTATATTCTGAATAAGAATTATTCTGCTTTGATTGCTGTGTAATCGTCCGGAACTTTGATTCCGTATGTATCACAACGATCTTTGATGTACTCTTTTGTTACATTCGGAGCAGCTTCAACCTTCATCTTAGTGATGTCCTCACCCTTTACAAGAATGTTGTAAGCCATTTCGCCTGTTTTTCTGCCGAGTTCTTCATAACTGATTGAAAGTGTTGCAACACCGCAGCCTTTGCAGATACCCTCTTCGCCTGCAACGATTGGAGTTTTAGCGGCTGAAGCAACATTATCAATGATACCTGTATTTGATGCGGCTGTGTTGTCTGTTGGAATGTAGAGAACATCGCTTTCGTCACAAGCTGTCTTTGCAACTGCGGCAACATCGTTTGAGTCAGCAAATGAATATGATTTTACTGTGTAGCCTGCGTCCTTGAAGTAAGGAGTGATTGTATCGCTCTGATACTTTGAGTTTGCCTCAGCTGAGCAGTAGAGAATACCGACTTTCTTCGCATCAGGGAAAAGTTCTTTGAGCATTGCTGCCTGCTGATCAAGCGGAGCAAGGTCTGTTGTACCTGAAACATTCATACCTGAAACGCCGTTCCAGTCACTCTTGTCAAGTGCTGTACCGTAGTCTGTGATTGAAGTACCGAGAACCGGAATGTTCGGTGTTGCTGTGTATGCTGCCTGAAGTGCGGCTGTACCGTTGCCGAGAATAAGGTCATAATTTGAAGAAACAAACTGGTTGCAGATTGTAGCACAGGTTGCGGAATCGCCCTGAGCATTCTGTTCGTCAAACTTTACATTGTCCTTACCGAGTTTTTCTGTGAGATAATCTTTAAATCCCTTTGTTGCGGCATCAAGAGCCTCATGCTGAACAAGCTGACAGATACCGATGTTGTAAACCTTGCCGTCTGTGCTTGAATTGTCTGCTTTTGAACTTTCTGCAGAACCGCCGCATCCTGCGAATGCAAGTGACATAGTAGCAGCTGCAAGAGCTACTGCTGCAATTTTTTTAGCCTTTTTCATAATAATTTTCCTCCTAAGCTTTCAGCACTTTTATACTGTAAAGCATCATCTGCTTTTGCACTTTTAAGCTTTTATGTGATAAAGTATTTTAACAACATAAATTATAATACATAAAAACGATTTTTTCAATAGCATTTACTGATTTTTATTACAAATCACAGAATTAGAGGTTGGTTTTTGTCTATTTTACCACCACATTTTCATCACCAAGCTGGTATTTTAGCTCTTTTATCATTACAGAATTGATGTCTACCCACATTGATGAGGGGGCTTTTACCTTCCTTTTTGAGTCGGTAAGGTAGAAAATGACCGGTGTTCTGCCGTCAAAAATGTCAAGTACACGCTTTGCACGGCTATACTTATCAGTGTTGAGGTCATCAATACGCAGATAGAGTGCCGCAGGTCTTTGCACATTGTTATTTCTGATTTGCGGCTGATAATTTTGCTGAGTTCCCGCATTATTGATTACATTGGGATTGTTTTTACACTCTTCATTAGTGCGGGCAAGTGCTACGGAATCGCAAATAATTTTCGGTTCTTCGTTTTCTTTGAGATTGACAGAACCACGGAAAAGAAGTGCTCCCCCCGAGCCGAGAAAAGCAGAATACTTTTCATAAACATTCGGAAAAATCACGATTTCGAGCATACCGTATCTGTCCTCTGCATTCACGAAAGCCATAAGTTTATTATTCTTCGTGAGCTGAGTTTTGAGTTTTGACACTATACACACAAGGCTAACCTTTTTGCCGTCAAAATACAATCCACCGTCATTGTTGATTATATCACAAGTTTTGTCTGCATGGATTACTTTTGAAAAAATTGTGTAATCATCAAGAGGATGACCGCTAAGGTACATTCCTGCAATTTCATTTTCCATATGCAAAAGCTCTGAAACAGAAAATTCAGGTAAGTCGGGAATCTTCGGTCTTGTAGATTCTTCCGCCGCTTTAGAATCACTAAACAGCGACATCTGACCGTTTAGATTGCGTCTGCTCTCATACTCGGCATTGTCAAGGGCGGTTTTATATATCGCAAGCAGTTGTCGGCGATTTGCACCTAAGCCATCAAAAGCACCACATTTTATCAGGCTTTCAATCGCTCTGCTGTTCATATTGCGACCGTAAAGCCTTTTACAGAAGTCGAAAAAGTCTTTGTACGGCGAATTTATCCGTTCGGCAATTATTTCATCAATAAAATTTCTGCCGAGATTTTTAACGGCAAGAAGTCCGTAACGAATATCGTTGCCGCTTACAGTAAAATGGAGATTGCTTTCGTTCACATTAGGCGGTAATACACGGATTCCGAGCCGTTTACATTCGGTGATATATGACGCAAGCTTGTTTTGATTATCAAGTACGCTTGAAAGCAGAGCCGCCATATATTCACGGGGATAGTGGCATTTGAGCCACGCTGTTTTATAGGAAATGTTGGCATATGCCGCTGCGTGAGATTTGTTGAAAGCGTAGTGTGCAAAACTTTCCATTTCATCATAAACGGAAATTGCAGTTTTTTCATCAACTCCACGGCGGATACAACCCTCAACTATAATATTGCCGTCATCATCGGTAAGTCCGTGAATGAAGATTTCACGCTCCGACTCCATCACGGCAAGTTTCTTCTTGCTCATTGCACGGCGAACTATATCTGCTCGTCCGAGGCTGTAACCCGCAAGCGTTCTGAAAATCTGCATAACCTGTTCCTGATAGATTATGCAGCCGCTTGTAACACCGAGAATATCCTTTAAGAGCGGATGCTTATAACGGATATGTGACGGATTGTGGCGGCAGTCAATATAGGTTGGGATGCTGTCCATAGGACCTGGGCGATAGAGTGCTGTAACGGCTATGAGGTCTTCAATTCTTTCAGGTTTCAGCTGAGTCAGGACATTTTTCATACCCTGACTTTCAAACTGGAACACACCCTCCGTGTGTCCTTTTGAGAACATCTCAAAGACTTTTTTATCGTTTTCATCGACCATATCGGGATTATAGTCGGGATTTTTATGTTTTATCTGCTTTTCGGCATCATTGATTACGGTCAGGTTTCGCAGTCCGAGAAAGTCCATTTTTAAAAGACCGAGTTCTTCAAGTGCCGTCATTGTAAACTGTGTTACAACATTATCGTCATTTTTTGAAAGCGGAACATAGTCGCTGACAGGCTTATCGGTGATTACAACACCTGCGGCGTGCATTGTAGCGTGACGGGGCATTCCCTCAATGCTCATTGCAACATCAAGCAGATTTTTTGTTTGCGGATCGTTATTATAGCGACTTCTCAAGTCTGGATTAAGCTTTAAAGCGTCCTCAATCGTCATATCGTGTTCCATAGGAACGAGCTTTGCAACAGAATCAACTGCCGCATACGGAATTTCAAGAACTCTTCCGACATCTCGGATTGCACCTCTTGCCGCCATTGTGCCGAACGAAATTATCTGTGCAACATGGTCTTCACCGTATTTACGCACAACATAGTCGATAACCTCTCCCCTGCGTTCCTTGCAGAAATCAACATCAAAGTCGGGCATACTTACACGCTCAGGGTTAAGAAATCTTTCAAAAAGAAGATTATACTTTATTGGGTCAATTGCGGTTATGCCTATGCAGTAAGCGCAGAGTGAACCTGCACCCGAACCTCTTCCGGGTCCGACAGGGATTCCGCAGGATTTTGCGTAGCTTACAAAATCATTTACAATTAGGTAGTAATCAACAAATCCCATTTGCGACACTGTGTTGATTTCATATTCAAGTCGATCAATCAGTGATTGGTCGGGGTTTTCTCCGTAGTGTTTATAAAGCCCCTCATAGCATTTTCTTCTGAAATAATGCAGATGATCTTCGTTATTAGGAACATCAAATCTCGGAAGTTTGCGTACACCAAATTCAAAATCCACATTGCACATATCGGCGATTTTCTGTGTATTGTCGATTGCTTCGGGGTAACTTGCAAACACCTCACGCATTTCATCTTCTGTCTTAAGATAAAATTCGGATGTCTTAAACTCCATTCTGTCGCTGTCGTTGACGGTTCTGTTAGTTTGAATACAGAGAAGAATATTGTGAACTGTGCTGTCCTGCTTTTCAATGTAGTGGCAATCGTTTGTTGCAACAATGTCAACACCGATTTCACTGGCAATTTTTACAAGGCTCGGAATAATCCTCTTCTGCTCTTCGATACCGTGGTATTGAAGTTCAATGAAAAAGTTTTCTTTTCCGAACATATTACGGTAAAATTCCGCCTTTGACTTTGCACCTGCATAATCGCCGTCAAGGAGCTTTTGCGGAATTTCACCCGCCAGACAGGCTGAAAGGCAGACTAATCCCTCGTGATATTCGGCAAGGAGTTCATCATCAATCCTCGGCTTTGTATAGAATCCCTCCGTAAAACCCTTTGACACAAGCTTGATAAGATTTTGATAGCCTGTGTGATTTTTGCAAAGGAGAACCATATGATAATATTTCCCATAAGATGATGTTTTGTCAAAACGGCTCTGCGGTGCAACATACACTTCACAGCCGATTATCGGCTTTATACCCTGCTTTTTGCATTCCTTATAAAAATCGACTGCACCGTACATTACACCGTGGTCGGTGATTGCGAGTGCAGTCATTCCTTTTTCTTTTGCGGCTTTTGCAAGTCTGCTCAGACGGCAGGCACCGTCAAGCAGACTGTATTCTGTATGAAGATGTAAATGTGTAAATGCCATTTTACTCACCTGTTGCTTTTGCATTTATTTCACCGTCTGAAAAACGGAGTGTAAATTCATCTCCGCTTTTCAGCATTTTGGCGGAATTTACCGCCTTACCGTCTTTTTCGGCAATCGAATAACCTCTTGAAAGAATTTTAACGGGGTTGAGTCCTTCAAGTTTAGTGGCTGTCTTTGTGATGTCGGCAGTCTTTTTATTTATTGTTTCCTGAACAAAATGCTGTATTTTCGTTTTGCAAAGTTCAAGAGATTTTTCATATTCAAAGATTCTCTGTTGCGGTGATACAACGGACAGTCTTGTTTTTAATTCCGTAAGAGCATTATATTCCTGCCTTAATTTCAATGTTGCCATTGACGAAACATACTGCTTTTGAGATTTATAGTAATCAACAAGCTCCGCAGTATCGGGAACTGCAAGCTCTGCCGCCGCAGACGGAGTCGGCGCTCTGAGATCGGATACAAAGTCACAGATTGTAAAATCAGTTTCATGACCGACAGCGGAAATTACCGGAATTTTACAGTTGTAGATTGCATAAGCAAGGTTTTCATCATTGAACGCCCACAAATCTTCAATTGAACCGCCGCCTCTGCCGATTATGATAACATCACAGGCGTTGTATTTATCAAGTTTCTGTACGGCGTCAATAAGTTGGGCGGGAGCATTCTCGCCCTGAACAAGTACGGGACACATAATTATGTCGGCAGACGGAAATCTTCTTGAAAGAATGTTGCGGATATCCTGAACTGCCGCACCTGTGGGAGAAGTAATTACACCGATTGAATTCGGAAACGGCGGAATTTTCTTCTTATGTTCGGGAGCAAAAAGTCCTTTTTCGGCAAGCGACTTTTTAAGTTGTTCATATGCAAGCGAAAGCGCACCTATGCCGTCGGGCTGCATATCTTCAATATAAAGCTGATACTGACCTGTGGGTTCATAGACTGCAACTCTGCCACGGCAGATTACTTTCATTCCGTCGGTCGGTCTGAACTTTAAATTACGGGCATTGCCGGCAAACATTACGGCTCTTATAACGGATTTTTCGTCTTTGATTGAAAGGTAGATGTGTCCGCTTCTGTAGTGGTCGGTAAGGTTTGAAATTTCACCCGTAACAAAGACAAAATTCAGCCTTGCGTCATTTTCAATAATTGACTTTATATAGAAATTCAGTTGTGAAACACTTAAAACTCGTGGTTTGCTAAACTCTGGTGTGTACATCGTTATACTTCCTGTATCCTAAATATGCAATTCCTACCGAGTTATCTGCCGAAAACTGCGGCGGTGCGAATATTGCATTATATTTTTCTTCAAAAGAATTTTTTATTATCCGATTTGACATTACTCCGCCTGCAAAGAGCAATGGAAGTTCTCCGTATTTTTCAAGCAGTCGCTTGGTCATTTCGGACAAGGTCTGTTCAATATATTTAAGACAGAATGCCGAAACATATTCGGGAGATTTGCCTTCGTCAATCAGCTTTTTGGAAAGATTTTCAACTCCGCTCAGGCAACAATCGCAACCCTTGAGAGTTGGTTTCACCTTGATTTTTTCTGTATTTTTAAGGGCAAGCTGTTCAAGCTGAGGACCGCACGGAAATTTTAAACCAAGCATAAGCCCTGTGCGGTCAATCGCCTGTCCTGCATTAAGGTCGAGTGTGTGTGCCGCAAGTTCAACGGAAAAGCCCGTGCCGAATCCTTTGGCAAATACTGCCTCGGTTGTACCTCCGCTGACATGGAAAGCGATAAACTGCTTATCAAACAAATCTGTTCTCTTCGAGCCGAACAATGCCGCCGAGATATGTCCCTCCTGATGCGAAAATGTGTAAAGAGGGATTTTCATTACGGAAGATAAAATTTTTGCCGTGTTCTCTCCAACGGTGAAACACGGCATATATGAGCCGTCAACAGGTCTTGGACGGCTTGACGCCGCAATTGCGGCTATTTTGCTTGTGTCAACATCCTTTAAAAGCTCTTCTATAAGCGTGTGAAGCTGTGCTGTGTGGTGAAACACAGCGTCGCTCTGACGTAGTCCGAGCTGTCCTTCTTTTACGGGCAGAAGTTTTTTCTGCTGAACCATTTCGCCGGTTTTGCTGTCATAAAGAGCGGTTGATGTTGTGTAATTTGAAGTGTCAATTCCGAGAAAAAAGCTCATATCACTTCTCCGACTTTCCCGAAATTTCACGGGAATATGTTCCGAGAATACCGTTTACAAACTTGCTCTCGTCAATTGTGTATTTCTTTGCAAGTTCAACAGCCTCGTTGATTGAAACGCTCTGCGGAACATTGTCAAGATACTTCATTTCATAGACTGCAAGGCGAAGAATTGCAAGTGACGGCTTTGAAATTCTCGAAAGAGTCCAGCCTTTTTTTAGGTGACTTGCAATGATTTCGTCAATCTCCTCATGCTTGTCCTCAATGCCTGAAACTACAGCCTGAGCATATGCACAAACACCGCCTACAAACATTTCGGAATTATCGTCTATTGTTTCTTCAAGAGGCTCATCGTCAAAAGACTTTGAGAACAAAAGCATAAAAGCCTGCTCTCTTGACTCACTTCTTGTGAGATTAACCTCTTCTTCAAAGATGTCACTTGTTTCAGCGTCATTTACTTCAATTTCATTTAATTCATTGTTAATTTCGTTATTCATAATAAACCCAACTTTTCGTTAAATTACAATATCACTAAAATCATATCATTAAGATTTAAATCAGAGTAACTCCCTAATTTACTTACAAGATTATACCATAACTGAAAATGAATGTAAACAATAATTAACAAAGATGTCCGTTAAAAATCATTTGCTTTTTTGTATTTTCCTCACAACCAAATCAGGTTGATTTTATGCACAAAAAAGCAGAGGACGCTATGCCCTCTGCTAATTTTATGCCCCTATTACCGATATATCGTCATAATCAACCTCATAATGAGTAACCACGGCATCGTCAATAATCAGAACAGATGTATCGTCAAGCTGAGATTTCGGAACAATTACCGACACACCTTGATCGCTTATATAGCAAAGGCATTCTGAAAATCCTTTGGCTTTGACAATGCTTTCAATGCTGTCCTGAATTGTAAAGGTTTTGAGAAGCTCTTCAACATTCTTTTCAGCCTCGCTTTTGTCGGCATCAGACGAGCTTTCAAGATTGAAAATTTCTTTTGCATCATCAATTATTTTATCCTGAGTTGCCTGCCGCTTTGTCCTTTCGGCTGAAAAATAGCTTTTGCTCTCGTTTGAAAGTGCCGCTGTCTGCTGTACCTCATCATCCGACGCCGAAGCGGTTGCACTGACATATGATGCCGCACCGAGTTCTTTGGCACTTTTGGGAGTTTTTGCTCCCGAAAGCTGCCAGTTTATGTACACAGCCGCTGAAAGTGCAAGCACAAGTGATGCAAAAACGATATATTTTTTCTTAGATTTCATATTACTCCCGACCTTTATTCTGATAATTTTGTAATACATACTTTTGCTGTTGAAATATCAAGCGCTTTTGTGACTGCATCGGTGACACGCTCAACCACAACAGGATCATCACCGCCTTCACACACTACAAGCACTCCTCTTATCAAAGGTTCAATTTCCTTTGTTTTGGTGGTGCTGTTGTCAAGATAAACATATTCAACGGAATTTTCCATTGTGAGCAAAACTTCCGTCTTGCCTGCTCCCTGAATTTTTGAAATCACCGTCTGCAAATCAGTTTCTGTTTTGGTGCTGTATGTTTTAACGGAAAAAGCCTCATCTCCTTTTCCTGATGTCAAAGAACCGAAATCAACCCAGTTTGAAAGAAATATTAAACCTATGCCGATAAGACCGACAACGATTATAATATTTCTTATTTTTTTACTGTCGAGCATTGATTTCAGCTTTGAACCTGTTTTATCTTCCATAATTCACTCCGTCATAATGTTTGGTGTAATTCCGAAATTGTCATAAACAATTGACGATACAAGATTTGTGTACCGAACAAATTCTTTGTCTATATATATGCTGATTGACGCTATGATTATACCGTTGTTTTCAACTCTGCTCAAAATTATGTCACACGATTTGATTGTTATATTATTCTGTAAAAGAAGATTTTTTAATGCAGTTTCAAGATTTATCTCCGTCTGCTTTATAACGGCATTGCTGTATGCCTCATCATCTGTCGATATTTCTTTAAAAGAATTTTGTTTTTCCTCAATATCGGTATTAAATGACGATACGGCATTTTTTACAGGAACAACCATACAGCAGATAATAAAAGCGCCTAAAACAAGGCTGATGATTTTCTTTGTACTGCCGTCTGTAACAAAGGTCTGAACAAGCGAGCATATTAACGCAGACGCACACATTACAACAACAACCGTAAAAAGTCCGCTCATGATGAACCTCCGCCAAGCATAATTACCGCCGCCGTTGAAAGAATGTAAATTGACATAATGCACAGCAAAACAGCTATGAGAGTTGAAAACACAGACGATATGTTTTCAAGCAGTTTTGCCGGACCGTTTAGATTGAGAACCTCTGCCGTTGATTTGCCGATCCAAAGGGTGAACATCCACATTACTCCCTGCAAAATCACTGGCATAAACACAATTGTAACGGACAGAATCACTATTATTCCTATTCCCGATTTTAAAAGTCCGATACTGCCCTGAACTACCTTGTAGGCATCCGAAAGTGCCGAACCGACTATCGGGATAAATGAATTGAGAGTAAACCTTACAGCACGGGTTGAAACATTGTCAACCGAAACGCTTATAAGCTGTCTGAATGTCAGCACGGCTGTGAAGATTGTCATAGCAAAGCCCAAAAGCCACTTTACGCTCTTTGAAATCATTGACATAAAACCGCTGAGATTTACGGACGGCGATACGGATGATGTTATGGACAGACCGAGAAACATATTGAGCAGAGGAACGATTATTTTTGATGAAAGCTGTGACACACCCTCCCCTGCCCCTATCATCACGGCATAGTATGATGCCGAACCTGCCACAGAACCCGAGCTTGCCATAATTACAGCCATAATAGGAACATAGGCGAGCATTATATTTGATGCGGTGCAGATTACCGAACCCGTTGATGCGATGACTCCGACAGCCGGGACTACTGCGGCACAGGTTATGCAGAGCGTTGCGGTTATGTTCAGCGAGTTTGAAATATCGCAGGAGAGCGAACCGTTGTAGGCGCTGATTACGGAACAGAGCAAAAGCAGGGCGGTTATATTGACAAGACCTTTGAGCGGTGAAGAAATGTTGCCGAGTGCAAGCGAGAGAATTTCGCCCGTTACATTTTCAAAAGACAGGTTGGCAAGCTTTGAAAAATCCCCCAAATCAACGCCCATATTCTGAAGGCTTTGCTTTATATCGTCGGACAGCGAATCAAAAACATTTGACATATCATAAATCATTTCACCTTCTTCAGCGTTTGCACAGACACATGAAAGGGCGATAAGCACAAACACGACAGTAATTATTACAACACTTTTTTTCACTTCTTCACCTCAATTGCCTGCAAGTGACAACACGGTTTTTAAAATATCCGAATAAAGCGGAAGTGCCGTTACCGTAACCATAATTTTTCCGGCAAGCGAAACATTTGACGCAAGCGACTGACTGCCCGAATCCTTGCAGGTATTCACGGCGAACTCGGTGACAAGGCATATTCCGATTGATTTCAGCAAAATTACTATGTAGTCAATGCTTATTCCCGATGACGCTATGATTTGATTGATTGTTGTAACGATAGCCGAAACCTGAGTAAGCACGCCGATTAAAATAATAACGGAACAGCTTATGCCGAGCATTACGGAGATTTCCGCATTTTTCGGTTTGAGCATTACACAGATTATTACGGTCACAACGGCAAGCACGGAAATTGACAGAATATTCATATTAAAAACCGAAAAGCTGTTTTATTGTGTTGAACAGAGTGCTGATTTGCGTTATTATCAGCGTCAACACGACTATAAGTCCGGCAAGCGAGGTAAGCATTGCCTGCTCCTCTCGACCGCTTCGTATGAGAAGTTGGGTAAGAACCGCAACAATTATGCCGACAGCGGCAATTTTGAAAATAAGCTCAACATCCATTACTACCTCTAAATCATCATAAGGGCGATTGCACTTCCTGCAAAAAATCCCATTGTTTTGTATAGCTTTGATTTTTTTGTTATGGCATCAAGGGCTGATGAAAGCTGTTTTGAAAATGACACCTCGTAGAGTTCAAGATGTTTTAACTGCCCCTCCGTATCGGTTTTTCCGAGCTGACCTCCGAAATCGTTCAGCATTGAAATATCAGATTTTGAAAGCGGTATTTCAGAAGATAATTGTTTTACCCTTTCAAGCCACAATTCGTCAAAAGGTCTGTCACATTCTGAAAAAAGCAATAAATCAAGGCTTGAATTTTCCGCACAGGAATTAACCAGAGTGAAGATATCATCACCGCTGTAGCGAAGATTTGTTGCAAGCAATGATATAAATTCCGTGAATGATTTCAGAAAATCTCTGCGTTTGTATAACCTACCCGACAAAACAAAACCTATCATTGTACCCGTGCAGACAACAAGCAAACATCCTATGAGTTTAAACGGCAAAGTTGTCACCTACCTGCGATATTTTCACAATTTCACCTGCGTGGGTTCGATTAGACAGAAACACAAGCGTTTGAAATGCCCCTGTTTTCATGAGAGAAACCATGTTTGCTTTCTGTTTCAATTCGTATTCATTTGCACAATGCGTTGATGAAATTATCCGAACTCCGCAGTTGACCGACTTTTCAACGGCATAGATATCTTCTTTTGAGCCGATTTCATCGCAGATAACAATTTCGGGAGCCATACTGCGGATTGCGTGAAGCATTGCCTCGCTCTTGTTGTAGGAATCATAGACATCGCACATTCCGATATCATTCTGAAATTTACCCGATGCCGTGCCTGCAAGCTCTCCTCTTTCATCAATCAGAGCAACATTCTTCTTGCCCTTGGTTGACAGAAGTCTTGCAAGGTCACGAAGTACGGTCGTTTTTCCGCTGCAAGGTGCTCCGCATATGAGAACACCTCCCGAAACGGCAATTATCTTATTATAAAGAGAATCCGCACAACCCTTATGCTCCCTTGCAATGCGGACATTGATTGAGGTTATATCACGGATATTCACGATTTTTCCATTGTTTACAACCGCTGTTCCGCAGATTCCTGCCCTGTGACCGCCGTACATTGTAACAAAGCCGTTTACAATTTCGTTTTGTCTGTTATACACGGAGTAGTTGCAAATGTTGTTGAAGGTATCGACAATATCGGCTTTTGACACAACAAGCATTGCACCGTCAAGGATTGTGTTGCTAAGTCCGCCGTTTTGCGTTAGGTAGTATGTATTATCTGGACAGACAAGTGCAAGCGGTCGTGAAAGCCGCAGTCTAATTTCCTGAACCGAATCGGCTAATTTAGGTGCAAGCGGTAAAAGTCTGCGTGAAATATTCTTACAAAGGCAGTTGAGTACCGCCGTAAATCTCTTTTCGTTTTGTTCAGCAAGCATATTTTAAATTCCTCCCAAAAGAGTTTGTACAATAAATACTATGCAGACAAGCACCGCCATATGTCAAAATGGCATTAAAAAATCCCCCGACATAAATCGGAGGATTGAAAATTGTTTTATTTGCTTTTTATTTCACTAAAGATAGCAGCATATTCTTCGTTAGTGTAATCACCTGTAAAATTAATATTGCCGTCAGTAATTTCAACATTTATATACGGATTTGAAACAGTCTTTCCGTTAATAACAAACCGAACAGCAGAACCGATATTATTTTTAGTGTAGTCTGCAAACTTATCAGTTCCGTCAGCTGTAAGCTTCATATTTAACACCATACCGTTAATATCATCAAGCAAACACACATACTCGATTTGAGAGGACTCAATAATAACTTTATTTTCGTCTTCATTATCACGGATTTCTACATTGGTCGGATTATAAATTTTCGGCAATTCGGCATTTGATGTCTGAGCTGTTTCATTAACCGAGGTTGAAACCTGAACAGTTGTATTTTTAGCGGAAGTATCGTTACTTTTTACATTTCCGCTGCAAGCAGATAACAAAACAGCAAGTAAAGTTACAACGGCTAAAATTAAATATTTTTTCAATTTAAGTACCCCTTTCACCATAATTATACAACAGCATATATACAGTGCAAGTATTTATTGTAACTATTTCATTGACAACATTTCTTTTAATTCTTCTTCAGAAATTATTGCAACGCCTAAGGTTTGGGCTTTGGTTAGTTTACTGCCGGCATCTTCGCCTGCCAAGACATATGAAGTCTTTTTTGAAACTGATGAGCTTGTTTTGCCGCCGTTCTGTTCAATGAGTTTTGAGGCTTCACTTCTTGTCATTGTGGGAAGTGTGCCTGTGAGGACAAAGGTTTTACCCTCAAAAAGACCGCCTGTATTTTTCGGCTGTGACGGTTTCATTTTTAATCCGAGCGATTTAAGGTCTGCAATAAGCTCCTTTGTACCGTCAAGTGAAAAATAATTTTCAAGACTTTCTGCCATAACAGCACCGAAACCGTCTATTTTTTCAAAGTCCCCAGCCTTTGCGTTCATAATATCATCAATTGTTGCAAAGTTTTCGCAGATTATCTTTGCGGCTTTAAGACCTATGTTACGGATTCCGAGTGCAAAAACAAGTCTGAAAAGTTCGTTTTCTTTTGATTTTTCTATTGAAGAAATAAGATTCTGAGCAGATTTTTCAGCCTTGCGTTCAAGGCTTGAAATATCTTCCGCTTTTAGTCTGTAGAGGTCGGCAGGAGATTTTACAAGTCCTTCATCTGAAAGCTGTTCAAGAATTGCAGGACCGAGTCCGTCAATATCCATAGCGTCGCGGCTGACAAAGTGAATAAGATGTCTTGTCAGCTGTGCGGGACAGTCTGTGTTTGTACAACGGATTGCCGCTTCTCCCTCATCATGGGTAACAGGGTTTCCGCAAGACGGGCATACTGTCGGGAACTCAAAGGGAACGGCATTTTCAGCGTGTTCTTTAACGGAAAGGACTTCGGGAATAATCTCGCCCGCTTTTCTGATTATAACCGTATCACCTACGCAAATGCCTTTTTCGTCGATAAAATCTTTGTTGTGGAGCGTGGCACGGCTTACTGTTGTACCTGCAAGAAGTACCGGTTCAAAGTTGCCTACGGGAGTGAGCACACCTGTTCTGCCGACATTGATTTCGATATTGAGAAGTTTAGTAGGCTTCTCCTCGGGCGGATATTTGTATGCTTCCGCCCATTTTGGATATTTGGCTGTACTGCCGAGAAGTCGGCGGCTTGCAAAGCTGTCAACCTTTACAACAGCACCGTCAATTGCATAATCAAGCTCTCCACGCATATTTCCTATGCGCTCAATTTCCTCAATCACTTCATCAACATTATCATAAACGCTGTAAAATGCGGTTGGAAAGCCGAGTTCTGTAAGATAGTCAAGTCCTTGAATATGGCTTTCAATCGTCATTCCTCTGATTTGCTGAATGTTGAACACAAATATATCAAGGTTTCTCTGGGCGGTTATTTTCGCATTTTTCTGACGAAGTGACCCTGCGGCTGCATTTCGGGGATTTTTAAAAGTTTTCTCTTCGTTTTCTTCCTGTCTGCGAGTGAGTGCGTCAAACGAATTGAACGACATATACACCTCACCACGAACCTCGAGATATTCGGGTGCATTCGGAATACGCTTTGGCAGACTCTTAATTGTCATAAGATTTTCGGTTACATCTTCACCTACAGAACCGTCACCACGGGTTGAACCTCTTACAAAAACACCGTTTTCATATTCGCATGATACGGAAAGACCGTCAAACTTCGGTTCAACAACATAGCGTACTTTTGGCACGGTTTCTCGCACTCTTGCATCAAATTCACGGAGTTCTTCGTGTGAAAAACTGTCATGAAGGCTCTCCATTACAACCTCGTGAGTAACAGGAGAGAATTTTTCGCCTGCATTGCCGCCGACACGGTTTGTCGGTGACATAGGAGATTTGAGCGATGGAAAATCCTTTTCGATATTCTCAAGTTCACGCAGGAGCATATCGTAATCGTAGTCGGAAATTTCCGGTTCATCCTGATTGTAATAGAGATTGTTGTGGTATTCAAGCAGTTTTGTAAGCTCTTTGGCACGGTTCTGTGCTGTTATAAAATCCATTTTGGTTTCCCCATATCATAAATTTATCGGTAAAATAAGTATCTGCACCTATGTTTAAAATATTACCTGTTATTAACCTGTGAAGTACCTTTTTCACGGAGGAAGGTTGATTCAAGGTCTGCAAGATGAAGCTTTACGGCAAGCGGATATTTATCATATGCCTGACTGATTGTGTTGCTGTTTTTGTCACCAAACTCACCCATATGCCAACGAATTGCCATAGCTTCATCAATTTTGAGGTGCATTTTGCGTTCAATAAGAAAAACAGACTTTTCACCGTGACCGTAAGGAAACTGGTCATCAATAGCATAGTAAGGAACTTTTTCCCACTGACCTGTTTTTTCATTCTTGACATTTCTGCTTGAAACCTTGTAGAACTGTGCCTTGCACAAATCATGAAGGAGTCCGCAGATTGCAAAGCTTTCGATGTTGTCGGTTTCTTCATCATAGTGCTTTTCCATCATTGTATTGAACACGCTGACTGAATGCATAACAAGACCGTTTTCACAAGCGCAATGATATTTTGAACTTGCGGGAGCTGTGAAAAAGTCGGTTCTTTTAAGCCATTCAAGCAGTTCATCTGCACCTTGTCTGGTGATGTATTTGTTATAGATTTCAATAAATTCTTCCTGTGGCGTCATACTAATCCTCCTCATAAATTTAAATTTTTAAAAAGGCAACAGCAGATAATCTGCCGTTGCCCTGCATTAAAAGTTCAAAAGATTTACTTTGCTGAAGTTGTAGCTGTTTCCGTAGCCGCCTCGGTTACTGCCGTTGTAGTAGCCTTTGCAGAACCGTCATCCTTTGTATAAAGAATGTCGTTGAGCTTAAGTCCGTCTTTTTCAACCGAATAAGCAACATCCATTTCAATTTCATCTGTGTAGTAATACTTGATGATAATTGTGTCATTCTTGATTACATATGTACCCTCAGCTTTGATTGAATCGGACTGGTTAATTTCAACAGTACCGTCATCATTGAACTTATAAGTCATCTTTGCGTAACCGTTGTCATATGTCCAAGTTCCTGTAACTTTATCGTTTGCCTTAAAGTCTTTGTCAACTTTAAGTTCAGGCTTAACAACACTTCCTGACTTGAGGTTAACCTTTGTAGCTGATGATGAAGTTGAAAGCTCAAGAGTTCTGCCTGTGAACATATTACCTGAAACAGTATAGTTGCAGCTTGTCTGACTGCCGTTGAGAACCATTTCAAGTGTCTGATTTCCTGAATCGTCTGCTGAAACTGTGTATGTACCGTTCCATGACATTGTACCTACTGTGTAATCAAGTGTACCGTCATTGTTAAATGTGTAATAAACATCAAAATTAGCAGCCTCATCACTTGACGATGTATCGCTTGTAAGTGGAACAGTTTCAATCCATGTTCCTACAATGCTTGTGTCAAAAAATGCTTTGATTACAAAAAGAGTAATAGCAGCAGCCGCAACAATCACTATTCCAATGATGATGGGAAGCTGAAGTAATTTCTTATTCTTTTTTGGAGCAGGAGCCGTTTTGATAACAACGGAGTCTGATACTTCTTCGGTATTCAGAAGTGTATCTTCATTGTTTTCTGTCGGTTCTGTAAGCTCTGCAGTATTTTCTGTGGTTTCTGATGTTGTATCTGTGTTGGTGCTTTCTGCCTCATTTTCAGAAGCTAAAAATTCTTTATTCTTGTCCAACTGTGATACCTCCTTATATTTTGTCTCATTAACTTCTATCATACTATAAATATGAAAGAAAATCAACTATTTTATACTGTTGCAATGCAGTTTTACTTATTTAAAATACATATAAAGCTGACATTTAAGAGTTCCGTTGTACAGCTTACGGCGTTTATCCGCTTTTCTTCCGAAGATTTTCTCAAAATCATCGTCAGGACTGATTATTGTGTAACTCTTGCCATTCATTCTTTTAAAATGTTCACCCATAACCGCATACAGCTTTTCAGCTGATTTTACATCAAGCAATCGTTCGCCGTATGGCGGATTTGTGATGATTGTCTGAAAACCGTCCTCAAGCTGAAAATCTTTAATGTCACGGTTTGCAAAAGTTATTCTGTCGGCAACACCGGCAATTTCCGCATTTTTCTTTGCTATTGCAAGTGCGGAATCATCAATATCGTAGCCTGTCGCTCTAAAAGTTGAATTGTGGCGAATTTTTTCCTTTGAGGTTTCTCTCGCCTTTTCAAAAACATCTTTCGGGACACAATTCCAGTGTTCGCAAGCAAAATATCGGTTAAGCCCCGGAGCGATATTCAGTGCTTTCATTGCTGCCTCAATGAGGATTGTACCGCTGCCACACATTGGGTCTGTAACAAAATGATTTGCTCTTACTCTTGATAGCTCAACCATTGCAGCGGCGAGAGTTTCTTTTATAGGAGCGTCATTTGAATCGGCTCGATAACCTCTTTTGTGCAAACCTGCTCCCGAAGTGTCAAGCATTATGCTAACTTTGTTATGAAGAATAAGAAACTGAATCTGATGCGGAGCACCTGTTTCATCAAACCAAGGGAGCATATATTTCTGTGAAAGGCGGTCTGCAACCGCTTTTTTGACGATTTTCTGACAATCGGGAACACTCATAAGGTCAGAATCAAGGCATCTTCCCTTTACAGGAAATGCCTCGGAAATTCCTATATAACTTTCCCACGGAATTGCTTTTACTCCTTCAAACAGTTCATCAAAGCTGTGAACCTCAAATTCATCAAGCAAAATGAGAATTCGTTCCGCATAGCGTGAGTTTATGTTTGCAAGTGCAAGAGTTGACCAGTCGCCTGTAAAGGTTACTCTTCCGTTTTCGGCATTGACATTTTCAACACCAAAATACCTTAGCTCGTTTGCACAAAGTCCTTCAAGACCAAATATGCAGGGAGCGGAAAATTTCATATTCATACTTTTCTCCGTTTTTATATCACATTCATTTGAAATAATATTAACCGGCTGTTTTATAAGGATACAGACACAAAAAAACAGGGTATCGGAATTAACCGATACCCCATGCTTTTAAGAATCAGTCGGTTGTTGGTTCGAGCAAACCGTAGTTGCCATCTGCACGCTTGTAAACAACATTGATTTCATCGGTTTCGGAATTGATAAACATAAAGAAGTTATGGTTTACCATATTCATCTCAAGAATAGCCTCATCAACAGTAATTGGTTTAACAAGTACATGCTTTTTACGAACTATGCTGTAATCATCATCCTCCGGTTCATCAGCCTGAGGATCTTCCATGATTAAATCTTCAATACCTACGGATTTAATTTTCTTTTCAAGTCTTGTTTTGTTCTTGCGAATCTGACGCATAAGAACATCACAAACCTTGTCAAGGGCATCGTTCATTTCGGGCATTGTGCTCTCGGCACGATAAATCATACCGTTGTCACGGATTGTAATTTCTACAGTCTGACGATTCTTTTCGAGGGTGACAACTACATTGACAGAAGCGTCCTCTGAGAAAATACGATTAAACTTTGAAAGCTTTTTCTCGCATCTTTCCTTAAAGTTATCTCTGAGGTTTACTTTTCTTGCTGTGTAGGTGATTTTCATAAAATCTGCCTCCCTTATATTATATTTTTATTTTCTGCCGTTACCGTTGCCTCTGCGGCTGTAGCCACGGCTTTCTCCGCCACGCTTAAGGGCAGACATCTTATCCTCGCTTGTCTGCTTGAACTTTGACATCATATCCTCAAACGAAGAGGGAGCATTTCTGCGTGAACTCTGCCACTCATAATCACCCGGTGATGTTACGGGTGGAGCGGGCTTGTATGGCTCTCTGCTTCTGTGATTCTGTCTTTGAGGTCTGTCAGAACGCTTTCTCTGCTGTTGCTGCTGCTCCTTTGGAAGAGCCTGTTTCATTGACAGGCTGATTTTTCCGTCATTGAGTGCAAGCACCTTTACCTTTACTTCTTGTCCGATTTTTACATAATCACTGATTTCATTGATGAAGGTAGGTGCAACCTCTGAGATGTGTACCATACCGGTTTTTGAATCCGGCAAATCAACAAATGCGCCGAATTTTGTAATACCTGATACTTTGCCTTCCAGAATCATTCCGACTTCAATAGCCATATAAATTTATTACCCCTTAAAATTATTTCTACCCTTTTATTCTCCGGCAACATTGATAAAAATTCTTTCACCGTCACCGACATAGCCTAATTCATCTTTAGCTATTTTTTCAATGTATTTTTTGAGATCGTCACCTTTGTAGTTTTGAACCTTTTTTAGGTACTGTGACTGAATCTCCACAACACTGATTTGTTGCTGTAAATCCGTAAGCTCTGACTTTTTCTCAGCAATCTGAACATTCTGATTGATGATTGTAATTACGGCATAAAATACAAAACCGATAATTGCAAGATATATCAAAATGTATCTTCCCTTTTTACGCTTTTTCGGAGTTATCTCCTTGATTTCGTTTTCTTCGGTCTGCTGAGAGACTGCAGTGCTTTCTTTTTCTTTCTTTGTGCTTTTTTTCATTTTTAAAACTATCTGCTTTCTCTACTGAGTTATTATCATTGTTTCTAAATATACCTTTATTCTTATCCACATTATACAATATCTTGTTGCTGTTTTTCAATAGCTTTTTGAGATTTTTTTTAATTTTTCGGGAAATTTTCACACAAAGTCTTTTGCTTAAACAAATCAACGGACAATAGACAAGTGACAGAAGGCGACCCATGGTAAGTCTGCAAACCAAAAATCCCATAATTGAGCCGAACATTACAAATACTCTGACAAAGCCGAGCATATATGCCGCCGAGAAAATGAACAGATTTAGTGACACTATGAACATATAGATAAAGTCAAGAGCGAAAACGGAAATTTTACTCCTGCAAAATGTCATTCTGATAATTTTAAATATATCATAAAGCAGACCGGCAGCTGCTCCGAATATCAGCGAATACAGAAAAGCCATTGATTGCTGTGCAAAAGTCAGTTCCAAAATTACACCTACTTAAAGAGCTTTGAAAGCTTTGATTTTGACGCACCGTTGCCGAGGTACTGCATTGCGTTGATTTTGCCGTCAATGGACACATCGCCTGTTTCAAGATTCAGCTTGTCAATGTGAAGATTTTCGCCCTTGATTACAAGGCAGCCGCAAGAGGTTTTGACCGAAACGGTTTCTTCATTGAAACCCGACACATCTTCCGCTCCCGTCATCACAAGTTTTCCTCTGTTATCAAGCATTATGGTGTGATTCTTAGCCTTTGGCATTTCCTGCATAAAAAAACCTCCGTACAAATTAGTTATCAATAATTTATACGGAGAAATGAATAAAATTATTCTTTTTATTTTGGAGAATAAAATCAGACAACCGCCTCATACATTGTTGCGGCATCTTCCTTGCGGACAACCTCTTTTACCTCTGTTACCTTAACTTTTACACTTTTTGAACCGAGTGTGATTTCAATTACATCGCCAACCTTAACATCGTATGATGCACGGGCAACCTTATCGTTTACGGTAATTTTGCCCGCATCGCAAGCCTCATTTGCCACGGTTCTGCGTTTGATAAGTCTTGAAACCTTTAGATATTTATCGAGTCGCATATATACACTTCCTTTCAATAAAAAAACAGGGTAATGATACACAGCGTACCATTACCCGAAAAGAAAACAAATTACTTGTTTACAACATCCTTGAAGCCCTTGCCGGCCTTGAATGCAGGAACCTTTGAAGCAGGAATTTCAATTGACTTACCTGTTCTTGGGTCACAACCTGTTCTTGCGTTTCTCTGACGCTGCTCAAATGTACCGAAACCGGCAATCTGAATCTTTTCACCTTCAGCAACTGTGTTAATGATTGTTTCAATTGTTGATGAAACAGCCTTTTCAGCATCTTTCTTTGAAATGCCGCTCTTTTCTGCTACAGCAGCAATAAGTTCTGTCTTGTTCATAATAATAAACCTCCAATTTAATTCTTAGATAATTTAACTTCATCCCAAAGGGAATCGAGTACTGATAATGGCGCCGTTTTCATATCAATACCACGCTCATTTGCAAGCTTTTCGACTGATGAAAAACGGTCTGTGAATTTATCGCAGGCATCGTAGAGTGCGTGCTCACTGTCAATATTAAGGAATCTTGCGACATTTACTGCTGAAAACAGAACATCACCGAGTTCTTCACGCTGATTTTCTGTATCGTTATTTTCAATAGCCGCCTTGAGTTCATTACATTCTTCAAAAAGTTTATCAAGAGCGCCGTCAACATTTTCCCAGTCAAAGCCAACCTTGGCAGCTTTCTGCTGGATTTTTGTACTTCTCATAAGTGACGGAAGTGCCTTTGACACGCTGAGAATTGCCTGAGTTTGAGTTTTCTGAGATTTTGTTTTCATCTTGATTGCATCCCAGTTTTTGAGAACCTTTTCGGTTGTATCAGCCTTGACATCACCGAAAACATGCGGATGACGGATTATAAGCTTTTTGCAGATTCCGTCACAAACATCGTTAATATCAAAAGTTCCCTGCTCGCTTTCAATTTCAGCATGAAGTGCAACTTGAAGAAGAACATCACCGAGTTCCTCTTTGAGCAAATCAAGGTCATCGGTATCAATGGCCTCAACAGCCTCATAAGTTTCCTCAATAAAATTTGAACGGATTGATTTGTGAGTTTGCTCTCTGTCCCACGGACAACCGTCGGGAGCACGGAGAATCTTTACTATTTCAACAAGGTCATTAAAATTATAATTTTCTTTTTCTGTAAATTTCATCCGTGACATCTCCGATAAATCTTATATAAAAACAGTTTTTGAAATAAGTTGCGTAAATAACCGCAACAGATATATATTTTACCTAATCAGTCCAAATTTTTCAAGTGTTTTTGCGATTTTCTCACCTTTCGGCAAAAATTTCAGTTCTGTTGCCGTAAAAGCACGCAATATCAACAATACAGCAATATAAACGATAACCGCAACAATGATTGCAACTACGATAGAAATTGCAATTGACATTCTTGCAGAGCCGATAATGCCGTCCGTAAGGTGATATACACCGAATGCAGACGCAGCACTTGCAAGAGCAGCAATAAGCGGTTTTACTGTTGTACCGAACAAATCGGGCTTGATTTTTGAATATCTGATAAGAAGATACATTCCGACAATTGTCATAATTGCGTATGTTATCATTGAACCGACTGTTGCACCCTGAACATTGATTTCGGGAACGCTTACAAACATCCATGTGATACCGATTTTGATAGCCATACAAACTGTGTATAGCTTCATAGGAAGGTCAACCCTGCCGATGCCCTGAAGCATACTGCATACAGGAGTTGATGCCGCACCGAAGATTGTTGTGACACCCATAATTAAAAGGATTCTTCCGCCGACATCGGTAATTAGCGGATCGTTGTACACAAGGCTCATAATCGGGAACGAAAGTGCCATCATACCGAGAGCCATCGGAAATGTGAAGAGCATTGTCAGACGGATAACGGTTTCAATTGACTTTTTAAGTTCATCCTTGTTGCCCTTTGTCCATGCACTTGTAACATTCGGCATAGCACTTGAACCGAACACCTGAGTTACGGCGGTTACAAGCTGAAGGAATGTGAGGGCGGCTGAGTAACAACCCCAAAGGCTTGTGTGAATTGTTTTGGTGTCGGCATAGAACATATCGGCTGTGAAATACTGACTGTACTGTGCCTGCAAAGCCTGCGGATTTGTTTCAATCATATTGAGCAGAACACGCTGAACGATAACCTGATCAATAAGAGAACCGACACTCATAATGAGTGAACCCATTGCAACAGGGATGGCTGTTCTGAGAATTTTATTGAAAGTTTCCCTTTTTGAACGAGCCTCAACAGAATTGAGATAATATTCCTCCGGAATACCGTCACCCTGAATTTTGAATTTAAGAATATAAAATACAAAAGATGCGGCACTGCCGAGCGTAATGCCCATAATTGCACCTGCAACTGAGAATGAAACGATTGTCTGGTAAGCCTCAGTCTGATTTGCAATGTAAAGTCCGAAAACTGTGCCTGACTCAGCATATGAGTTCATTCCGAGGTGTGCAATGATATATGCAAGAAATGCACCGATAAAAAGCTTGATTGTTGCTTCGATAATCTCCGAAATGGCGGTCGGCAGCATATTGCGCTGACCCTCATAGTAGCCTCGATAGATTGAAACAAGACAACCGAACAGTACTGTCGGAGAAAGGCAGAGCATACCGAGCAATGAATACGGTGACTCGATAATCTGAACATAGATAAAGCTTGCACCTACAAGAATTGCAAATGAAAGAATACCTACAATAACGAAAAACGGTATTGAAACCTTGTGAATCTGCTTTACATCGTTGAATCGTTTTTGAGCCGTACTTTCAGATACAAGTCTTGAAATTGCAATCGGCAAACCGCCCGTTGCAACGGTAAATATAACGACAAAAATTTCATAGGCGTTACTGTAAAGGCCAAGACCGAATGATGCAAAATTGACGGTTTCTGTTCCGCCTGCAACGGCTTGTTCAAAAGAAACACCTGAAAAAATGCCTGTAAGAATAACCTTGTCAAGAAGTCCGAAAACCTTGACAATTACCATGCTGAGAGTAAGAATTGCCGCACCTTTAACAAAGGTCTGAGAAGCATCTTTCTCAGCATTTGCAACGGCATTGTATTTTTTAGTTTTTAATTTAGACAAAAATAATCACCCGTAAATAAAAATCAAAGTTCAAAGTCATCTTCTGCATTGTCAACATCATCAATCTTGATACCGCAGATGTTGCAGAATACAGAATTTTTAGGAATTACAGCATTGCAACCCGGACATCTTCTTTGATCCTTTGCAACGGCAATATGTTCATTTACTGCGTCAAGGCTATCCTTTAAATCGCTGATTTCAGAAACAAGTTTCTTAATCTGCTGTGAATAGTCTGTGCCGTGAACCTCGGATTTATATGTAAGCGCACCGAGCTCACGAAGCTTTTTGTTAATGTCACCTCTGATTTCAGCGGCGGTAATTTTATGCTTAGACACATCATAAACTGATGACGCTTTCTGTGAAACGGCTGATGCACAAGCTTTTGCGTTTACTACAACATCGTCAAAAATTTCATCAAATTTTCCCATATAGATCCAACCTTTCTAAAATTTTCTCGTAAGAGAATCTGTTTGTGAACATTATTTTTATTTTGTTCAACATATGACAATTTTATTTTTGCTTTCAATCGCATATGTCGTATTATAGCACTGTTGAGAGTAATTATCAACTGTGTTATTGACCATAAAACTGCATTATTCCTGACTTTCTTTGAATAAGTTCATCAAAACGGTCAATGTACTCGTAGGGATATTTAAAATTGAATATTCTTTCGAGATAATCGGGATTATTTCGTTTCAGTTTTGTAACACCGCCCGAACCGCAGGCAAGGATTGTGTGGGTTTCGTCCATAACATAAACATTGTATAGGCTTTCAAAGCCTTTTTTTGACCAGCCGACATTTTCAAGATTACCGACCATTCTGCTCTGACGATACATATAGTACGGTATGTACCCGTTTTGTCCGAGAATATTCTGCGTGTAGGCAAGCATTTCTCTTGCATCTCTCGCCTGTTGCAAATCAAGCGTTACTCCCTCGGTTGTAAGGCGGGACGCTCTTTTCATACAAAGAGTGTGAACCGTGATACATTCTGCATTCAGCCTGACGATTGAATCAAGTGAATTTTTGAAGCTTTCGGGAGTATCTGTCGGCAGGCCTGCAATGAGGTCTGTGTTGATATTATCAAAGCCGCATTTTCTTGCAAGCTCAAAAGCGTCAAAAAACTGCTGAGCAGTATGCTTTCTGCCGATAGTTTTCAGCACCTCATCGTTTGTTGTCTGCGGATTTATGCTGATTCGGTCAACTTTATTTTCTTTTAAAGCAAGAAGTTTTGCAATGTCTATTGTGTCGGGGCGACCTGCCTCGACAGTAAATTCACGGCAGGTTGACATATCAAAGCTTTTGTTTACTGTTCTAAGCACCGTATCAAGCTGTTCGGCACTCAGAGTAGTGGGAGTACCGCCGCCGAAATATACAGTTTCAAGTCTTAAACCGAGTTTGTTTGCAATCTCGGCTGTGCGTTTTATCTCTTCACACAAAAGTTTTGCATAGGGATCAATCAGCTTTTTGGCTCTTTCGATTGACGCCATTACAAACGAGCAATAACTGCACCTTGACGGACAAAAAGGGATTCCGACATAAAGGCTGAAAGATTCGGGTCTTGAAAGTTCAAGAATTTTTCTTTCGTTATGCTCGGTTTCCCTTGACAATGCTATTTTTTCGTTGCTGACAAAAAAGTCGTTTTCAAACTTTTTTACAGCCTGTTCTTCATTTGATTCTTCGGCAAGTCTTCTCAAAAGTTTTACGGGGCGAACTCCTGTAAGTATCCCCCACGGCTGTGTAAGTCCTGTAAAATCGCAGAGAAGTTTGTACAAAAGCTGTGCCGAAACGAGTTCGTTGTCATCACCTGTTCGCTCTTTTGGGGCAGTTTCGGTCTTATCAAACGAGCAGATTTTTACCGAAATTGTGATTTTATCCGAAACCTCCGTATATATATACGGAGGCTGTGTTTCTGAAAAATCTCTTATTACTGTTATTTTTTCATTTGGAAAGAAAAGCCTTGTAAGGTTTTCAAGTTCAAAATGAAAGTTGTGATTTTTTACATATAAATTCATATCAAAGAATCCTCATCAGCGGATTGTATTTTCTTTCGTGGTCAAGGGTTGTTGTAGGACCGTGACCGGGGATTACACGGTAATCGCCCTCAAGATTTTTGAGTTTTCTGATTGACTTTGCCATTTCGGCATCATCACCTGTTGGCAGGTCTGTTCTGCCGTAGGATTCGCAGAAAAGCGTATCACCCGAAATAATTGTGTCATCAAAAATATATGAACCGCAGCCGCTTGTATGTCCCGGAGTGGTGATATATTTGATTTTAGTGTTGCCGAGATTAAACTCGTCACCGTCTTCAAGCAGAATATCAGCTGAAAACGGTTTGAGTGAAAGTCTGTGCTTTTCGGTAAGATTGAGTGCAGAATTGCTGAGAAATTCGTTGTTTTTCTCTCCCGTAACAATCTTAGCGTCAAACTTTTCGGCAAGCTGTTTTGCATAGCTTATGTGGTCGTAGTGACCGTGTGTAAGAATTACATATTCAAGCTTTCCGCCGTTTTTCTCAATTTCGGAATTGAGTTCTTCATTCGGTGCACCCGGATCTGTTACAGCCATTTTGCCTGTTTCCTTGTCTATTAGCAGACAACAGTTTGTCATAAGAACCGTAACATTAAAAATTTTTACATCTATCATATTTTCAAATCCTTTGTGTTGATTTCAATAGTAACGGGACCGTCATTCACGAGAGATACTTTCATATCGGCACCGAAAATCCCCTTTTCAACACGCTCAATTCCGTTATCGTGCATTTTTTTGCAGAAATATTCATAGAGCGGATTGGCTGTGTCGGGTCTTGCGGCTGCCATAAAATTGGGTCGTCTGCCGTGAGAACAGTCTGCACAAAGGGTAAAGTTTGAAATTACAAGCACGGAACCGTTTACATCTGCAAGAGCAAGATTCATCTTATCGTTTTCATCGGTAAAAATTCTCAAACCCGCAATTTTTGCGGCAAGTGCGTCGGCTTCCTTTTCGGTATCACCGTTTTCAACTCCGAGAAGAATAAGGAAGCCTGTGCCGATTTCGCCTACGGTTTTTGAATCGACCTCAACATTAGCCTCGGTAACTCTCTGTAAAATTGCTTTCATATTATAACCTCAATTACAGTCTTTTAACTTCAATAGTACCGTTGATGTCGGAAAGCTTTGAAATTACACCACGGAGGTGGTTTCTGCCCATAACATCAATTGTTGCTGTAACAACGGCAAGTCCGTTGCCTGCCTCTCTTGAATTGAGAGAGTGTATAAAAATGTGCATATCCGAAAGCTTGATTGTAACATCGGCAAGGAGTCCTGTTCGGTCGGTAGCGGTAATCTGGAGCGTACTTCTAAACGCTTCTCCAACCTTGTCTTCCCAGTAACAGCTTACCCATCTTTCGGGTTCTTCACTCTTGCTTATATCTTTCGGAACATTTGTACAATGTCTTTTATGAATTGAAACACCGTAACCTCTTGTAATGTAGCCGATAATATCATCGCCCGGGAGAGGATTACAGCATTTAGAAAACTTAACAAGAACATCGTCAGCACCCTCGATTACGACACCTGCAGATGCCTTTGGTCGCTTTACAGGAGCCTGCGGAACATCAATCTCTTCAATATTTGAAGCATAAGCCTTTTGATATTCCTCTTTAAGTCTTGGCATAATCTTCCAAAGCTGGATACCGCCGTAGCCTACTGCAGCATAGAAATCATCCATAGAATTATACTGCTTTTTAATCATCAGTTTCTGGAGAAAATCGGGATATTCTTCTTCGGAAAGATTGATTCCGTGACGCTTAAATTCCTTGTCAATCATCTGCTTGCCTTCGACAATATTCTCATCACGCTTTTCATGTTTGTACCATGAACGGATTTTAGACTTTGCAGATGCGGTTTTACATATATCAACCCATGCCCTGTTGGGGTGTTCTTCTTTTTGGGTTATGATTTCACAAATATCGCCTGTTTTGAGCTTGTAATCAATCGGAACAATTTTTCCGTTGATTTTTGCACCGACCATTCTGTGACCTACCTGTGTGTGAATAAGATAAGCCATATCAATCGGAGTTGAGCCCTGCGGAAGATTGAACACATCGCCTCTCGGGCTGAACACATAAACATCGTTTTCCGTAAAATCGTTTCTGATATTCTTTGCGATGTCGGTAACATCTTCAGCCTCAAGCTGATCAAGAATCATATCCTTGACCTTTTTGATGTTCTCCTCCATTTTGTCATTATTTTTGCCGCCTGCGCCCATTCCAAGCTTATACTTCCAATGGGCGGCGATTCCGTATTCGGCGGTATAATGCATTTCCCATGTTCTTATCTGAATTTCAAAAGGAATTGCGTTTTTGTCGAGTACGGTTGTATGGAGCGACTGGTACATATTCGGCTTAGGCATTGATATATAGTCCTTAAAGCGGTTAGGAATAGGCTTGAATATATCATGCACAACACCGAGAACATTGTAGCAGTCGGATACTGTGTCAACGATTACACGCACGGCAAAAATGTCAAAAATCTGATCCATTGTTTTGCCCTGCATATAGGTTTTGCGGTAGATACTGTTAATGCTTTTTACTCGACCGCTGATATAAACACCGGGAATTGTACCCTCTGTTTTGGCAAGTATCTGATTCTTAATTGACTCAATAAACTTGTCACGGCCTTCTTCGGTCAAAAGAAGATCATCTTCAATTTCCTTGTAACCGATTGGATCAAGGTACTGGAGAGAACGATCCTCAAGCTCATCTTTTATGGTTTTAATACCGAGCCGATGAGCAATCGGAGCAAACACCTGCATATTTTCAAGTGATTTATCTCTCCTCTTTTGTTCGGGCATACAGTTCATTGTACGCATATTGTGAAGCCTGTCGGCAAGCTTAATGATAATTACACGGATATCATCAGCCATTGCGATAAGCATTTTTCTTATATTTTCGGCTTGTTGCTGTTCACGGGTTGAGTACGGAATTTTTGAAATTTTTGTGACGCCGTCAATCAGCTTAGCAACATCGTGACCGAAAAGTTTTGTAACCTCTTCAAGTGTTACTCCTGTGTCCTCTACTGTGTCATGCAGCAACGCACCGCAGACGGAATCGGTATCCATACCGAGCTCTGCAACAATACAGGCTACTGAAACGGGATGAAGAATGTACGGAATTCCCGATACTCTGCGCTGGTCACCGTGAGCTTTTTCGGCAAATTTATATGCCTTTTCGATTTTATCCATATCGTAAGTGTTGGCAGCAGATGCGGAAAGAATCTTTTTCAGTTCCGTAAAATCCTGATAATGTGCAACATTTGAAAATTTTCCCATCAAAATACCTCTCTTAATTTCCTGATAATCGGAGCAGACTCAAGAGAAACCTTGCCGTTTACAGGCAGAACGGATATTCCGGAAGTTTTCATTCCGTCTGAAAATTCTATAAGCCCGAGTTCTCTCATAGCCTCAAGGATTACTTTAATTTTACCAAAAGACAGCCTGTTGTCAAGCATATGAGGCAAAATTGCGGTATCAAAGGCATACCCACTGTTATTTTTTAAATATCTGTAAAGCAAGGCAAAATCATTTCTGTCAGGCATTAAATCGGAAAGCTGTGAGCGGTCAAGCTGTTTTCCTCTGCAAAAATCCTCGTAGTTTGTACGGCTGTCAAGGAGCTTTTCGGTATCGCAGTCCGATGATTTAATATTTCTGACAATCACGGAAACAGACACATTTCCGTTAAATTCGTTGCGGTCAAGATTTACCGCAAGGTCGAGCGTTTCACCGATTTTATACGGAAATTCTTCGGTTGAAGTGAAAAACTTCATAGCTGTAATCTGTGTGTTGCCGCGTGACAGCGTAAGTCTTAGGTGCTTATTGCCCGAAAGCGAAGTAATATTTCTCAGAGTCATATTATACAAACCGAAAACAGGTGTCGGATTGCCGGCACCGTAGGGCTGCATAAGCGAAAGAGAATCTAATAAATCAAGATTTATGTACGCAGGGTTAAGTTTGCAATCAATGTTGATTTTATCGTAGGGCATCTTACCGAAATTGTCGGCAAATTCATTTATTTTTTTGCGGAAAGCGGGGATATTTTCGGAATCAAGCGAAAGTCCGACTGCCATAGGATGACCGCCTCTGTGTGTCAACAAGTCGGAACAGGCAAAAACAGCGTCACAAAGAGGAAATCCCTCGACACTTCTGCCCGAACCTTTTGCAACATCTCCAAGTTTTGAAATGACAATTGCGGGCTTGCCGTAAGCCTCTTTGACTTTGGCGGCAATGAGTCCGATTACACCCTGATGCCAGTTTTCACCGTCAATTACTATGATTTTATCATTGACAAGCGACGGTTTTCTGCGGATTATTCCGTCAATTTTTTCAAGAATATCACGCTCAATCTCCTGTCTTTCGGAGTTATCTCCGCAAAGCTGTGATGAAATTTCGTCGGCCTCGTCATAGTCTTCTGTAAGAAGAAGTGACACGGATTTTTCGGACAATCCAAGTCGTCCTACAGCGTTGATTCTCGGAACAATTGTAAATGATACATTAGTTGATGAAATGGTTTTGCCTGTAAGTCCCGAATTTTTAATAAGTGCCTGCAGACCGGGACGGTCGGTATTTGTGATGCTTTCAAGTCCGTGCTTAACAAACACTCGGTTTTCATCTTTCAACTCAACCACATCACCGATTGTGCCTATGCTCAAAAGGTCGGAATAGTTGTCAAGCAAGGTGGTTGTGTCGCAGTATTCACCCTCAAGAGCCATAATCAGCTTGAATGCAACACCTACACCCGAAAGATTTTTGAACTTGCTCTTGCAGTCCTCTCTGTGCAAATCAACCACGGCACAAGCCTTTGGCAACTCGCCTGACGGCATATGATGGTCTGTGACAACCGTATCAATTCCGAGTGAGCTTGCGTATGCAACCTCTTCTGCCGCCGCAATTCCGTTATCAACGGTAATTATCAGCTTTATTCCACGCTCATTGAGTTTGTCAACAGCGTTTTTGTTCATTCCGTAACCCTCTGTTTCACGGGACGGAATGTAGTACATTGCGTTTGCATCAATTGTTTCAAGGTAAGAATATAAAAGCGCTGTTGAGGTGACACCGTCGGCGTCATAATCGCCGTAAACACAAATCGGTTCACCGCAATCAAGCGCCTTGTTAATGCGTTCAACAGCCTTGTCCATATCTTTTATTTCAAACGGATCGGCAATGAAAGAATCGTTGTAAAGAAAACTTTCAATTTCTTCCTGTGTTGTCATATTTCGTATTTGGAGCAGCATTGCAACAATTGCAGGCAGCTCATAGCGGGACTGAATCTCCTCCGCCTTAGTTTTATCAAGTTTTGCAACCGACCACAGCTTCAAAATGCCGCTCCCTTTCGTTTATATAGTATAATAAATTATTCACCAAAGAATCCATTATCGCTTAATTCGCTCCATTTAAGGTACATCTCTTTGTAGTTATCCTTAATAAATTCACGAATAATTCTTACTTCTCTTTCAGAGAGGATTCCCTGTCTTTCAACAGTTGTGTCACCGTTACTTTTAACAAAAAACTTAGCTGAACCAGATTCAGTAAGTTTCTTATCACTTGCATGGACATGCATAGCCTCAATAATACAATGTGCGGTATAATAGAGATAGTAACCGCATACTTTAAATTCATAATATTTAGGCACGACTACACCTCCATATATTTTTTATTTTTATTATAATAATCAAGTACAATCTGAATTTCTATATCATCCATACTTGTTTCAATTACTTCCTGATTATAATCAAATACGAGTGCTTTATTAAGGCGATTCAAATTTAAAACCCTGATGTAATCTCCTGATTTTGTAAACGCATAACCGTTTATAATCAAATCAGCATTGTCAGCAATTGTCTTAAAATCAATCATAACTGATTCTCACTTTCTCTATCTGTTTTAAAAATTCATCAGGATCAATATACAGATTTTCAAGAATCGGCACTAAATCTATATATTCCTCTTCTTCGGGAAGCCCTTTATATTTTGCTGTCACTGCAATATAACCGTTTTCCCATTCAAGTATTTTTGTATATCTTTCGAGTTTTGATGAAGTTCTGAATCTGATAACATAGCCGTTAAAGCTGAATAGTGTATAATTTCCGTTACTGCTTAATATTGCTTCATTCGTCATATTCGTTACTCCTTTCAAAATCAGTTATTATACTTTTCAAGCATTGATTCTGCGTGTTTAAGTGCGGCATCGGTTATATCAACACCGCCGATTATTCGTGCAAGTTCGCCTGCTCTGCCGTTATGGTCAAGGATGGTTACATTTGTAAATGTTCTTCCTTTTTCAACCTGTTTGCGGATAAGATAGTGAGAATCGGCAAGGGCGGCGATTTGTGCCTGATGTGTTACGCAGAGAACCTGACTGCTTTTGCTGACTTCTCGCAGCTTTAAGCCGACCTTTTCTGCCGCTGAACCCGAAATACCTGTGTCAACCTCATCAAAAATGAGGGTATCGACCGTATCCGTGCTTGCAAGAACTGTTTTAATTGCAAGCATCATTCTTGAAAGCTCACCGCCCGATGCGATTTTTGCAACAGGGCGGGGTGTTTCACCCGGGTTTGCGGAAATGAGCAGTTCCATTTTATCCGTACCCTTTGAATTTGGTTCGCACTTTTCAAAATACGGAACAAGTTCAACATTCGGCATATTCAAAAATGCCATTTCGGATTTTACTTTTGTTGCAAAGGTTTTTGCGGTTTTTCTGCGGAGAGTACCGAGTTTTTCGGCAGCCGCAAGCATTTTTTCTTCGCTTTCTCTGCATTTTTCCGCAAGCTCGTCACGGTTGCGGTCATAGTTCATAAGTTCGTCAAGTCTTGCCTGATATTTTTCGGCAAGGTCCGAAAGCTCGTCTGACGGACAATTATATTTTCTTGTAAGACGATTGATAAGGTCAAGCCTTTCTTCAACTTCTTCAAGCCTTTGCGGATCGGATTCAAGCGAATCAATAGCGTCGGAAATGCTGTCGCAACAATCCTTTAAATTGTAATATGCATCTGTAAGCGTGTTTGCAATTTCTTCATATTCAGCATTATATGATGACGCTTTTTGAAGGGCAGTTGATGCAGAATCGACCGATTCAAGACCGCCGCCATAGTTTTCGTCACCGTCAAGAGCCATTTTAGCATCATTGAGCAGAGAAAAGATTTTCTCAAAGCTCATAAGCGCTGTTCTTTCGCTCTCAAGCTCCTGTTCTTCTCCCTGCTTAACATCGGATTCTGTGAGTTCATTCACCTGATATGAAAGTAAATCAATTTCTTTCAATCTTTCACTTTCGTCCGAATCGGCTGAATTTAATTTCTTTTTGAGAATTTTATATTCATCATAACATTTTTTATAGTCTGCCAAAAGCTTTTCGCAGCCGCCGAAACGGTCAATATAATCAATATGAGTTTCGGGAGAGAAAAGTTCGTAACTTTCGTGCTGACCGTGAATGTTTATGAGGTGTTTTGAAAGTTCTTTGAGCATTGAAACCGTTGCAGGTTTGCCGTTGATTTTGCAGTTGCTCTTGCCGTTTCTGTTGAGAGTTCTTTGCAAAATCAGAGTTCCCTCATCATCGGAAAATCCGAGTTCGTCAAGTTTTTCAACGATACTTTGGTTAATATTGTCAAATTGGGCGCTAACAAAAGCGGAATCAGCCTCGGTACGGATGATTTCCTTTGATGTACGCTGTCCCATAATGGCATTGATTGCGTCAATAATTATACTTTTACCTGCACCTGTTTCACCTGTAAGGACATTAAGACCGTTTTCAAAATCTATTGAAGTTTTTTCGATTACGGCAATGTTTTCTATATATAAAGTTCTGAGCATTTCAATCAGTCCTGTCAAATAAGCTTTTTGAGTTCTTCGGTAAGTGATACAGCAAGGTCGGCTGTTCGGCAAGCGATAAAGATTGTATCGTCACCCGCAATCGTTCCGACAACAGACGGATAGTCGGCTGAATCGAGTGCGGCACAAACCGCCTGAGCCATACCGCTGAGCGTTTTTATTACAACAAGATTTTGTGCAATATCAATTGAATTTACCGAAGTGCTGAAAAGATTTGAAAAGTTGGTGCGGATATCGGTTGAACTGCGAGCCGCAGAAACATAACGATATTTGCCGTCACTTCCGAGAGTTTTAACAAGGCGTAAATCCTTGATATCTCTTGAAATTGTAGCCTGTGTTGCTTTGAAACCCTCTTCACGAAGTCGGGTGAGCAACTCGTCCTGTGTTTCAATGGGATGTTCGGCTATAATATCAAGAATTCGTGCGTGTCGCCCTGTTTTCATCAGAAATCCCTCTCTTTCAGTTTTTCATTGAGCAGTTTATAAAAATTGCGGTTGTGAAGTAACGCAAGTTTAAGTTTTAAATCGGATTTGCGGATCACAACCCAGTCGGTTGCAAGGATAGGAACATTTTTTTCGCCGTCAATTGTCAGCACACAACAGCATTCTTCGGGAATTTTCACATGAACGGAAAGTTCCGATTCTCCGCTGAAAAGTACGGAACGGGAAAATAATGAATGGGGACAAACGGGAGTCATAAGAATACATTCCATTTTAGGTGCGAGGATTGGTCCGCCTGCCGACAATGAATAGGCTGTTGAGCCTGTCGGAGTTGCAAAGAGCAAACCGTCTGCTCTGTATTTTGAAATTTCGTCACCGTCAAGACTCAGGTGCAAATCAATTGTTTTTGAAAGCTGACCTCTTGCGACAACGGCATCGTTTACTGCAAGATAATGCTTTGAACCGTCCTCTTTTATGACCTCAACATCAAGCAAAATTCTCTCTTCTGTTGTATAATCACCCATTATAAGCCGTTCAAGCTGTTCGTATTCGTGAGGTTCAACATCTGCGGCAAAACCGAGTCTACCGACATTCACACCGATAAGCTGTTTATCGGCTTTTGCGGCATATTTTGCGGCATGGATAATCGTTCCGTCACCGCCTACCGTAATCGCCATATCGCAGTATTCAAAAAGCTCCGTAATGTTTTTTGAATAATGAATGTGGATTCCCTTAAAATACTGACTGCATTCCTCAATCATAGCAATTTCTGCATTTTTATCAAGAAGAAAAAGAGAAATCTTTTTTGCATATTTAATTGCTCTTTCTTTTGAAAGATTGACCACTAATGCAAATTTCATAAAAACACCTGCTCATTTTTTATCAAGAGCGGCATGTGAATTTTCAACAAGCTGCTCGGGTGTTACATCTGTGTATGATTTTGGATCGTCGCTTTTGCGAAGATGGATAAGGTATTCTATATTGCCCTCAGGACCTTTGATTGGCGAATAGTCGAGATTAAGCACATCAAAGCCGTTTTCAAGGCAGAAATCGAATATTTTTCTGACAACTTCCACATGAACGGCAGGGTCACGGACTACACCCTTTTTGCCCACCTTTTCCCTGCCTGCTTCAAACTGTGGCTTGATAAGGCAGACAGCCTGTGCATTTTCGCTCATAAGCTGTCTTGCAACAGGCAAAATCAGTTTTAATGAAATGAATGATACATCAACCGAGAAAAAATCGATTTCATCGGGAACTTGTTCCCTTGTAACCTTTCTCATATTAGTGCGTTCAAGATTGACAACACGAGGATCGTTGCGAAGCTTCCAAGCAAGCTGACCGTAACCGACATCAATTGAATACACCTTTTTTGCACCGTTTTGTAGCATACAGTCGGTAAAACCGCCCGTTGATGCACCGATATCCATTGTTATCTTATCTTTTAAATCAAAGTCAAAATTGTCTATGGCCTTTTCAAGCTTTAAACCGCCACGGCTGACATATTTCTGTGTGTTGCCCCTTACTTCAATTTTAACATTTTCATCATAAGAAGTTCCGCACTTATCGGCTTTCTGATTGTCAACATAAACCTGTCCCGACATTATAATCGCCTTAGCCTTTTCACGGCTGTCGGTAAAGCCCTTTTCATATACAAGAATATCAAGTCTTTTTTTCATTCTAATTCTTTTCCTTTAAATTTTCGGTAATAATATTTACCATTCCGTCGTTGTCAAGCTTAAGCTCATGGAGAGCCTCGCTTACTGACATCTGCTTAACAAATTTGTCATTTATAGCCTTTATATGATAATCTCCGCAGAACTGTGTGCAACAGAGTAAATCGGAGAAATTTCTCGCAATACCGCCGTTTTTGATGCCCTCTTCAAAGAACCACACATTTTCAAAAGCAGCCGCAAAATCAACGGCATTTTCGTCAATCGGTTTAATTCTGCAAAGTTTTAATATGCAAATCTCAACGCCCTGTTTTGCAAGGGTTTCCTTGGCTTTGCAAGCATAAGAGAAAAGTCTGCCGTATGTGATAAGAAGATTATTACAATTTGGATTTCCGTAAACATCGTAAGAAAGATCTTCTTCACCGAAATCATCGGGTCTGTAAAGCTCTCCGCCACGGGGATAACGCACAACTGCGAGGCTGTCGCAAATGTAAATTGCGGTTGAAAGAGATTTTCTCATACCGTCAAAATATGCCGGAGAAAAAATTGTTGTGTTCGGAATGGTGTTGAGTATTGAAACATCAAACACGCCCTGATGAGTTTCACCGTCATCGCCTACAATTCCCGAACGGTCAACACCGATTACAAGGTGAAGCTTTCCGAGAGCCGCGTCGTGCAAAAGCTGGTCATAGGCTCTCTGCAAAAATGTTGAATACACAGCAAAAACAGGTCGCATACCCTTTGCGGCAAGTCCGCATCCAAAGGTTACTGCGTGTTCTTCCGCAATACCGACATCAAAAAATCTTTCTTTGTAAAGTTTTGAAAATTCGGTAAGTCCCGTGCCACCTGACATTGCGGCTGTGATAGCACAAATCTTTTTATCAGTTTCGGCAAGTTCGCACATAGTCTTTCCGAACTCAGCCGAAAATCCCTTGTGGCTTGAAAGCGGTTCGCCGGAATCAATATCAAACTGACCGATTCCATGAAATCCGCCCGGATTGTCCTCGGCAGGCTGATAACCTTTACCTTTTTTGGTGACAACATGAACAAGAACGGGAGAGTTCACCTTTTTGGCACACTCAAATGCATTTTCAAGTTCATCAATGTTGTGACCGTCAATAGGTCCGAGGTAGGTAAATCCGAAGCAGTCAAAAAGAGTGTTTTTGTACACAAGATTTTTAAGTTTTGACTTTCCGCCCTGCAAAAATCTTTTCAGCGGTTTTCCGATAAGCGGAATGTGCGAAAGAATTTTCTCAGTTATTTTTTTGACACGCATATACCACGGCTGAATTCTTACCGTTGTAAGGTAGCGTGATAATGCGCCTACATTCGGTGAAATGGACATTTTGTTATCATTGAGAACAACAATGAAATTTTTGTTAAATCTTCCCGAGTTGTTCATTCCCTCAAAAGCAAGTCCACCCGTAAATGAACCGTCACCAATCACGGCAACGGTGTAGCTTTGGTCGCCCATAAGGTGTTTTGCCCTTGCAATTCCGTATGCGGCAGATATTGAGGTACTGCTGTGGCCTGTGTTAAAATCATCGTATTTGCTCTCGGCACGCTTTGGAAAGCCTGAAATTCCGCCTTTTTTGCGGATTGTATCAAACTGTTCGTAGCGTCCTGTCAACAGCTTGTGGGTATATGCCTGATGTCCGACATCCCAGACAATGCTGTCTTTCGGAAGATTAAAACTTCGCTCAAGAGCAACCGTAAGTTCAACAACACCGAGGTTCGGAGAAAGGTGTCCGCCGTTTACAGAAACGGTTTCAACAAGCTTTTCCCTTATTTCGGTACACAACTTTTCTAGCTGTTCATCATTAAGCTTTTTGACATCATGCGGTGATTTAATTTTAGAAAGCAGTTCATACTCACCCATAATTTATTTCCTATCCGTATAATTAAAATTCTGCAAGAGAATTATTTGTTTCTTTTTGCAAGTTTATAAGCAAATTCTTCAAGTTCTGTTGTGCAGCCGTCAAAGCCCTGAAGTGCGTTGACGGCCTTTTCGGTAAGTTCGTCAACAAGTTCACGGCACTTATCAATTCCGAGAAGTGAAACATAGGTTGACTTGCTGTTTTCGGCATCACTGCCGACAGGTTTGCCGAGTTCTTCATCCGATGAAGTCACATCAAGAATATCGTCCTGAATTTGGAATGCAATGCCGATGCACTCGCCAAATTCAGAGGCGGCTTTGATTTGCTTATCGTTTGCGCCTGCACTTATACAGCCAAGCTCGCAGGCTGCTTTTATAAGACAGGCTGTTTTTTTGTAGTCCATTTCACGGAGGACTTCAATCGGAGCGTTCGTATTTTCACTCATAAGGTCAATAACCTGACCGCCAATCATACCAACCGCACCGGCATATTTTGAAAGCACGGAAACACCTCTGCAGCAAGCAGGAGTTCCGCAGATTTTTACTGTATTTTCATTTGTAAGGGTTTCAAAAGCGAGCGTCAAAAGCGCATCGCCTGCAAGCAACGCAATATCTTCGCCGAAAACCTTATGATTTGACGGCTTGCCTCTTCTGAGGTCATCATTATCCATACACGGCAAATCATCGTGAATGAGAGAATATGTGTGAATCATTTCAACCGCACCGGCAAATGCCGCTGCAGACTCTTCACTTCCGCCGCAAAGACTGTTAAACGAAAACACAAGGTACGGACGGACACGCTTTCCGCCTGCCTCAAGGCTGTAAGCCATTGCGTCAATCAGCTTTTTTTCACGGCAATCAGTGCTTGGAAGATAGCTTTTTAAAGCGTTTTCGGTAATTTTTGCATAATCTTTACTCATCGTGATCACCCTTTGAAAGCTTTGAAATTCTCTCGTTTATATCAATAATCTTGCCCTTGCACTGTTCAAGCTGTTTCATACAATAAGCGAGGAGTTCACACGCTTTTGCGTACTCCTCCATTGTCTGTTCAAGGGTAAGTTCACCGCTCTCCATTTTGGAAACTGTTTTTTCAAGCAATTCGTTTGCCTGTTCAAAAGTCATATTTTTATTTTCCATTAGTTTTTACCTCTGTACCTGCATATTCAAGCAGTCTTTGCATACGGTGATTTGCACCGCTTCGGCTGATTGGAGTTGAAAGATTCTGTCCTAAGTCACGGAGCGACATATCAGGATTTTCAAGCCTTAAATATGCTATTTCACGCAAATCTTCCGGCAAAGAATCTATTCCAATCGTCTTTTTTATATGTTCGATTGCATCAAGCTGTTTTGCCGATGCCGTAGCAATTTTTCCGATGTTTGCAACCTCACCGTTGATTCTGCGGTTTACATTGTTGCGAACCTGTTTTATTGCCTTTGTACCCATAATTTCCATTGCTCTTATCGGAGCACCTATGTATGTGAGCAAGTCACAAATTTGCTCGCTTTCTTTGAAATAAACAATATAACTGCCGCTGCGGACAACCGTTTTCGGAGTAAGAGTACATTCGGTTATTTCGGAAAGAACCTTGCACAAATCCTGAGAAAGGTTTTTGTGAGGAACGCAAAATTCGAGGTGATAGCTTTTCATCGGATCGGATATCGAGCCGCAGCTTAGAAAAACACCTCTCAAAAATGATTGTGTAAGCTCTTCGCTTGAAAGATTTGCCCTGTTTACGCGCAAAGTAACCTGACCGTAAATATGTCCGAAATCTTCAAAAATACGCTTGCAATCGTTTTCGTCAACCACGATTATTTTGTAAAGGCGGCTGTCGCTTGATTTTGTTCTCAACGCTGATTGTTTTTCAATTATCGGCATATATAAATTCTGCAAAAGAAATATAAGACGATTTCCCGCATAATTGCTTTCTGTTGTGAAGGTTATTTTGTTCGGAGAAAAATTTCTGCTGAACAAAAGCATTCCGTAAAGCTCTGCTTTGAGAGCTTCACGGTCGAAATGTTCAACCGAACAAATTTCTTTTTTTACATCCGAGGAAAATGACATCTCTGCACCTTACCTGTCAATATCTCTGTGCTGAATAACGCACTTATAGCCTTTCTCATGAAAGTGAGCGTTAAGCTGCATGGCAATTGTAACGCTTCTGTGTTTACCGCCTGTACAGCCGATGCCGACAACAAGCTCGCTCTTGCCCTCTTTGAGATAAAGCGGAACCGAAAAATCGAGCATATTCAAAAGTCGCTTTAAGAACTCGGTTGTTTCATCGCTTTCAAGAACATAGTCACGCACCTTTTTGTCAAGTCCTGTAAGATGCTTGAGTTCGGAAATATAAAAAGGATTCGGCAGACAGCGAACATCCATAATCAGGTCGGCTTCAAGCGGAATTCCGTATTTGAACCCGAACGACATAAATGTCAGCGTAATGCCCTGCGAAGTGTCCTCCATAAACATTGACATAATTCGCTCTCGGAGCTGTTTGTTCGACATATATGTAGTGTCAATGTTGTAGTCGGCAATTCTTTTTACAGGCAAAAGAAGTTCTCTTTCAAGCTCAACGGCAGACAATACCGAACCGTCTTTCAACTTTTCAGAAAGAGGATGTCTTCTTCTTGTTTCCTTATAGCGGACAACAAGCCTATCTGTCATTGCGTCAAAAAATATCACTTTTACATTTTCATAATGCCTTTTAAAGTGGTCGATCTGAGTACACATTTCCTCAAATTTTTCGTTACCTCTTACATCGACAACCACTGCAACCCTTTTCATTGAATCATCTTCAGATTTGAGGCAAAGTTTGTAGAGCGTTGACAGCAAACTTGACGGAAGATTGTCAACACAATAGTAGCCGATGTCTTCAAGTACATGCAGAGCGCCTGTTTTGCCTGCACCCGACATTCCTGTAATGATTACAAATTCCATAAAAATACACCTTTTTTGCTTTAAAGAAAAATAAGTTCACATTCAAGCTTGTAGCCTGTTTCCTCTTCAACAGTTTTCTGAATTTCAGACACAAGCTGTTTTACATCATTTGCCGTAGCCTTTGATTTGTTGATAATAAAACCTGCGTGTTTTTCGCTGACCTGAGCACCGCCGACTGTCTTGCCCTTTAATCCGCACTGCTCAATGAGTGCACCTGCAAATGCACCCTCAGGCCTTTTGAACACACTGCCTGCGCTTGGATATTCAAGCGGTTGTTTTGTTGAACGACGGTTCATATAGTCATTCATTCTGTTCTGAATTTCTTCGGGATCATCTTTTTTGAGTTTGAAAACAGCACCTGTAATTATGCAGCCGTTTTTGCGATAAACGCTTGTTCTGTAGCCAAATTCAAGGTCAGTGGCCTCGGTTCTGCCAATGTCACCGCTGTTTGTTATATGAGAAACGCTGTAAACAACATCTTTCATTTCACCGCCGTATGCGCCTGCGTTCATAAATATCGCACCGCCGACTGTTCCGGGGATTCCCCACGCAAATTCAAGTCCCGAAAGTCCGCACTTTTGGGCGAACTTGCAAAGACTTCCCAGAGCCGCACCTGCACCGCAATAGATTGTTGTGTCGTCAATCAATGAAATGTTTCTGAAATCACCGTCAAGACGAAGAACCGTGCCGTGGATTCCCTCATCCGGAGCAAGAACATTACTGCCGTTGCCGAGAAGAATGTACTTCTCCTTACAGGCATCGCATTCTTTTAAAATTTTCATCAGCTGAGAAAGATTTGTCACTCTTATGTAAACATCTGCCTTTCCGCCGATTTTAAATGAAGTGTGTCTGCTCATCGGTTCAAATCGTCTTGCATCACAATCGAGTTTCTGAGCACAATTATATATAATATCAGTAGTGTCCATTAAATTACCCTCCATTGTTAGTTTAAAGTATGAAATTTCTGTTCCGTATTTTCAAATGAATAAAAAGCCGATTCTGTTACTCCCATGTATCAATAATTACCTTTTCACTTGGCGGAAGATCTTCAACTGCCATACCAAGGTTTTTAAGCAACTCAATAGCGGCATTATAACCCATTTTCTTCTGTCTGTTATTCATAGCGGCAACCTCAATAATTACAGCAAGGTTACGGCCGGGTTTCACAGGAATTGTCAAAGTAGGCACTTCAACACCGAGAATCTTCATATACTCGTTATCAAGACCCATTCTATCATAAACCTTTGAACTGTCCCACTGTTCAAGGTTGATTACCATATCAATCTTTTCCTGCAGCTTGATAGCACCCATACCGAAAAGTTTTCTGGCATTGATAATTCCGATACCTCGAAGCTCAATGAAGTGACGGATATTTTCGGGCGACTGACCATAGAGTGTTGTCTGGGCAGTTCTTCTGATTTCTACGGCATCATCGGCAACAAGACGGTGACCCCGCTTAATAAGCTCAATAGCGGTTTCACTTTTACCGACACCGCTGTCACCGATAAGCAGACAGCCTTCGCCGTATACTTCAACAAGAACACCGTGACGGGTGATTCTCGGAGCAAGCTCTTTGTTAAGGTACTGTACAAGTGACGCAGTGAGATCCGATGTACTCTGCGGAGTGCTGAAAATTGACACCTTGTGCAGTTTTGCACTCTCAAGAATTGCGTTTGAAGGTTCAATGTCGCGGCAGATTATAACCGCAGGCGGTCCAAAGCTGAAAATGGAGTCAATAACCATTTTCTGAGCCTCGGGACCGTAGCGACCGAGATACGAGAACTCTGTGTTGCCGAGAACCTGAATTCGTTTGTTGTCAAAAAATTCAAGATAACCTGTAAGTTCAAGACCCGGTCTGTTAATTTCAACAGTCGATATATTTATTTCCTTATAGTTTTCAGCAATATAAACATCGGTGAGATTCAATGCTTCTGCAATTTGCGACAGCGGAACAGAAAATTCAACAGACATAAATCATCGTCCTATCCTAAATATTTATTACCCTTATAAAATCGGAGCAACGCTCCTGCCGCCCAATGGGCGAACATATGCACTTAGGTTATATACTTATAGCTATTATACACCATAACGCCGTCTTGATAAAGTCTTTTTGTGAATTATTTTTCAATTTTTAATAAAATTTTCTCATTTTTGTGTTACTATTTTAACAATGTCAGATTTTAATTCTTTTTCAGAACTAATACAACAAATACTCAAATAACCGTTATTTTTACCATTAAAATTATTAAATATGGATAAAGTAGTAACAGAAAGCTCGTTGTTATTATTCTTTATCAGAACAATGTGCTCTTTCACTTTTTTTAAGGCTTCTTTATCTTTTGAAAAAAGTTGCAAAGTTTTTGTATCCGAAAAAGTGGTATAAGTCAAAGGCGAAATTGTGCTTTCTTTTGAAATATAATTTATATCCGTTTTAAGTGTTTTTTCACCGAGATTTGAATCTATAAGATATAGTTCAAGTTTTGAGAGGGTAAGCATTGGAATATAAGTTTTCTTTGCTGATATTACCGCTTTTTCAAGGCTTTCGGCTTCAACCGATACGCTATGCACATCTTCGCTGTTTTCAAGCAGATAGAAATTATACACGGTTTTGCCCGACTTATTTTCTGCCGTAATCGTCTGTACAAGCGATGAAGTGTCAATGCGGTTTGAGTGGGAACATCCGCCTAAAATCAGGGCAATTGCAAAAAGCGGTATTAAACATAGTTTTTTAATCATATAGCTTTCTCCTATACACAAAAAGATAGATTATAGGAATCAAAAGTGCGGAAATAAAATTGAGTGCAGACAGAAAAATATTATTTAACAATAATTCTTTTACAGCATTATAGCTATCGGCACAAATAAAAAGTACGAACATTATCAACGCAATTATTGCGACAAAGAGCAAAGTCTTTTTAGATGATGTATTGACAATGCAGTTTGAAACGCTGATTAGAACAGCAGTTTCAAAGACAAACACGCAGGAGGTTACTGCGGCAAGATAAAAGCTGTCAAAGCCTTTCATATCACCAAAATATGCGGTTTTTGACAATAGCTGAACAGAAAACGGTTGTTGTGCCGAATATGCACCCGTTACAAAATCGGTGAAAAACAAGGTCAATGTCAATGTGCCGAATATAATAAGAGTTGTAATTACAGGTTGTTTTATCGACAGATTTTTGGTACTTGTGGAATTGAATCCAAAAATAACAGGCAGAAACGCAAAGATTAAACAGTCTGCAACATTGCTCCGAATATTTGAAAAATCAGGTGTTAAAAAGGTACTGTTCGGTGCAAATTCAAAAGATTTTATATTGCCGAAAAATATCACTGCAAAGGCAATTATGAGAAATGCAAGCACAAAAATGCTGACCCTTGAAAGCGGATTTATCCCCTTTGAGGCACCGTAAACACATATGCAGAGAATTAAAAAAGCAATCACCCTTGTATCGGCATTCGGATTAACTCCCGACACAAACATATCGCAGAATCTGATAAGAAACGAAACCGTTATCACGGTGAAATACATACAATAATATGCCGACACAAAGAGAAATCCTGTTTGCGAAATATTTTTTGCAAAGGCTGAAAAATCAAGCCTTGTTCTGTGTTTAATTGAATAAAAAGGGACAAAGCACAACAGAGTAAAAATTATTCCGAATCCGATTGACACAAGGCTTGAAAAAATGTTGTCACTCTGCAAAAAATTCCGTCCCATCAGTAGTATCGGCAAAACCGAGCATACAAACAGCGAAAGCATAAGTCTTTTTGACGGAAAAGTTATATTAGACTGCATTATATCTCCTCCGTTTCGGGAAATTTCTGAACCTTGATTGTGTGCTTCGAAAGACTTTTCCAATCTGCTCTGACAAAGACATCACGCATACTTCGCCAAGAAAATGGTGCAAGCGATGACATATACGGCACACCGACCGAGGTTTTTGAGCACATATTGACAAGCACTCCGCAGGTGAGCAGAACTATTCCCCACAAGCCGAACATTCCGCCTGCGATAACGCAGAAAAATCTCAGCACCATAATAGGCGGATAGAGTGCGGATGTAACATAACTGCAAATTGCCGCAGTTGCTACGACCATAAGGGTTGATGAGCTGATTATACCTGCACTGACGGCACTTTCGCCAATTACAAGCGCACCTACAATGCTGACAGCGTGTCCGAGCGGTTTTGGAATACGCAGTCCCGCCTCTCTCATAACTTCATAGATAAAAGTTATGAGAATGACTTCAAGTGTTACGGGCAATGGTGTCTGCGATAACGAATCGGAGGTTTTCACAAGCAATCCGGTAGGAAAATATTCGGGGTGAAACTGTGCAAAAGCCGTGTATATTCCGGGTAAAAATACGGCTATGAAGAATGAAATATACTTTAAAATCCGTATAAATGCCGCATAATACGGACGGTTTGAATAATCGTCAACACTTTGAAATTCTTCGACAAAAAGGTGCGGAATTATAATTACCGACGGAGTTCCGTCAATCAGGATTGCCACTCTTCCCTCTGAAAGTTTTCCGCAAACCGTATCGGGTCTTTCGGAAATTCCTACTCCCGAAAAAAGCGATTTTGAGCTGTTATCTTCAAGATATTCGCTTAAATATCCCGATGCAAGAATCATTTTCAGATTGCAGTTTTCAAGCCTCTTTCTGATTGTTTTAAGAATTTGCTTTGACACGCTGTTTTGAAGATAACAAATCATCATTTGCGTGTTTGAACTGTAACCGCTTGTTATGGTTTCAAAAACAAGGTCGGGACTTTTAATTCTCCGCCTTATCAAGGTCATATTTATTCTGAGCGGTTCGGTAAAGCCCTCTCTACAGCCTCTCTGCACAACCTCACTTTCGGGTTCGGAAACACTTCTGAAAGAAAACCCCTGCGCACCGATTGCAAGCATACGACTGCAACCGTCAACAACAAGCAGGGCAAAACCTGATGTTGAAAAGCTGATTGCCTCGTCAATTGTCGTGAACTCGACAATTTCACTTGATGTCAGCACGGTATTTTTGATAAGGTCAAAAACCTTATCGGGAGATTGACAGTCAAAATAATAATCGAGCAGAGGATTGATTACCGACAATGCAAGAGTGTCCTTTCCGCACATTCCCTCAATTGTGATGATTGCGGATTTTATGCCGCATTTTCCTTTTAAATTCATTTCACGAACCGTAAAGTCAGCCGAGTTTTTGAACATCTGCTTTAAGGTTGCAATATTTTCTTTTAACGAATTATACATTTAATCACCGTCTTTACATTTCTGCTTTTTATTTTGCGGTATATCGGCTCAAATTATGCAAATATTAGTAACGGTGATGTTATGTTAATTTCAATAATCAGAACAATTTTGCTTTATGCCTTTGTTATTTTGGCAATCAGACTTATGGGCAAACGGCAAATAAGCGATATGCAGCCGAGTGAGCTTGTCATCACGATGATAGTGTCGGACATTGCTTCAATCCCAATGCAAAACACATCTCAGCCGCTTTTGAGCGGAGTTATTCCCGTTGCAATTCTTGTTGCACTGGAAATTACAGCAAGCGTGATTATGATGAAGTGGAGCGGTTTTCGCAGTCTTGTGTGCGGAAAACCTGTTATTGTAATTAAAGACGGAAAAATTTTGCAATCTGCTATGAAAAAGCTGCGGCTTACAACCGAAGATTTGAGTGTCAGGTTAAGACAGCAGGGAGTTTTTTCAATTGAAGACATTCAGTACTGCATTGTTGAAACAAACGGCGAAGTCAGTATTCTTGAAAAGCCTGAGAAGAGAAAGCCTTCTGCCGAGGATTTCGGGTTAAAAATCAAGGACAACAAAATTGAAACGGTTGTTGTCAGCAACGGTAAAATCCTTCAAAATTCTCTTAATCTGTGTGAAAAAGAAAAGGATTATGTCAAGAAAATTCTTGAAAAGAAAAATATTAAGCAAAACAATGTTTTTCTGATGACACTTGACGCACTCGGAAATTACAACATTATAAAAAAGGAGTGATGATATGAAAAGGATTTACATTGCACTTTCACTTGTTCTGGCGGCACTCTGCTTTGCCTCGGTTGAAACAGGATTTATTTCGGGCAAGACGGATTCGTTCATTGCAAAAATCGAACACGCCGACAGACTGATGAGTCGGCTCGAATTTGACGACGCTCTCAAAATTTGCAAAGAAACAGAAGAAGAGTGGTATGACAGTGCAAAATTTATTGATACCTTGCTCATACACGATTATGTTGACGCAATAGGAATAAGCATTTCGAGGATGACCGCATTTGCACAAAAACAGAACCGAGATATGTACTTTGCCGAAAGCGTTCAGGCAAAAAAAGAACTCGCCTCCATTAAAGAAAGCGAGTTTCCGTTAGTTGAAAATATTTTATAATTCTTACACAGAATTATTCTTTTTAATTTTGGAATTGATAAATTCAATCAGCCAGAATATAAGAAAAACAGCGGCATTGACTATTACTACGCTTGCGCCTGTCGGTGTGTCACAGAAATATGACGCACACATACCGACAAAGAAACAGCAGAGCGAAAGCACACCCGAACAGAGAATTACCGACTTGAATTTTTTGCAGACCCTCATTGAAGAAAGCGCAGGAAAAATTATAAGTGCGGAAATAAGCAGAGTACCCATAATTCTCATACCGATTACAATTGTGAGAGCCGTAAGAAGTGCGATTACCGTGTTATAAACACCTGTTCTAAGACCTGTTGCCCTTGAAAATGTTTCATCAAAGGTTACGGCAAAAATCTTGTTATAGAACAAAATGAATATTACGATTACAACAAGCGCAAGGATTCCGCACATAATAGCATCGGCTGTTGTTGTGGCAAGAATACTGCCGAACAGATACGAATTGAGGTCGGTATTCACACCCGATACACTGACAAAGACAACGCCTATCGCAAGAGCAGTACTTGAAATTATGGCAATTGCCGCATCACCGTTAATTTTGCTGTTCTCGGAAAGTCTTAAAAGCAGAAATGCCGCAATAATAATTACAGGAACGGCAACTTCAAGCGGTGCAAGATTGAGTGCCGCCGCAACTGCAAGCGCACCGAATCCCACATGCGAAAGTCCATCGCCAATCATTGAATAGCGTTTTAAAACAAGCGTAACGCCGAGCAGAGCCGCACATAATGATACGAGTATGCCGACAATGAATGCTCTGACTATAAAATTGTATGAAAACATTTCAAAAATCATATCAAACATTTTTTGCACCTCCGTGAACTCTGTGCTGACATTCATCACACGGACAATCGCTGAGAATGAAACGCTTGCCTGCATCCGAATGGAGATACTGATGTGCAGTACCGTAAAAATACCAATTCTTTGCAAGGTGCAAAATCTTTGAGGCATTGCTCACGGCTGAATTAACATCATGAGAAACCATTATGATAGTGATTCCGCTTTCATTCAGCTTTTTGATGAGAGCGTACATATCAGCCATTGCCATTGGGTCAAGTCCGGTTACAGGCTCATCAAGAATAAGCAGCTTGTGAGTTGCACACAATGCACGAGCGAGCATAACACGCTGTCGCTGACCGCCCGAAAGTTCTCTGAAACATTTCTTGCGTAAATCATAAATGCCTGTGAGTTTCATATTTTCAGCGGCTGTTTTTTTCTGCTCCTTAGAATAGAAAAAAGTGTGTTTTTTGTTAAGGCAACCCGAAAGCACAACTTCACTGACCGAAGCAGGAAAGTCACGCTGAATATCGCTTGACTGCGGAAGATAGCCGATTTCATTCTGTTTAAGTCCGTCACCGTAGGTAATTGAACCGCTCAAAGGCTTTAAAAGTCCGAGAAGAGCTTTCATAAGAGTAGTTTTACCCGAACCGTTTTCACCGACTATGCAGATATAATCCTTTTCTTTTATATCAACCGAAATATCATTGACAACGGTTTTGCCTTCATAACCGAGCGAGGCATTTTCAATTTTAATAAGCGACATCAGTATAACGCCTCCTTTAGTGCTTCAAGATTTTGCTCCATAACAGAAATATAAGTTGCACCGTTTTCAAAATCTTCCTTTGTAACATTGTGACATGATGAGAATTGCATTGTCTTGGCAGAAGAATCTTCGGAGATAATCTGCGCAATCTTACCGCTTGAAAGTTCAAGATAGAATACAACGGGAATATTGTTTTCTCTTGTAAAATCAATCAAATGAGAAACAACCGCCGTACTCGGCTCGGTTTCGTGACTGCAACCCGGAAAAGCACATTCATAGCCGAGGTCATAGTCGCTTACGAAATAAAGAAACGGAAATCTGTCACCGAAAACAAGCGTGTCACGCTTTTTATTATTAGCAACCTCTGTAAATTTCTTATCAAGGCTGTCAAGGCTTGAAATATAATCAGCTTTCTTTTCGTTGTAATAATCTGAGTTTTTGCTGTCAACCGAAATCAATTCATCTGCAATTGAAGCTGACATTCGCTCGGCATTTCTGATTGAAGTCCAGATATGCTCGTCATACTCCTCCCCCTCTTCGTGATCATGACCTTCGTCATTATCGTCCATATCTTCATGTTCAGCGTGTTCGTGGTTATGATCCATTGACTGTTCGTGTCTGAGAGTAACATACTCCATCATCTTCATCACTTTGACATTTTTGTTTTCAATTGATGAAAGCACTCCGTCAACCCATTCGTCACTTTCGCCACCGTTATAAATAAAGAGGTCGCAGTTTTCAATTGCAACAATATCGGACGGTGTGGGTTCATAGCTGTGTGGATCACTTCCCGGAGAAAGCAAAAGGCGAACATCAGCCTTGTCACCTGCAAGTTGTCTTACAAAATCATAGTATGGAAAAATTGTTGTGACAATGCTGATTTTGCCGTCAGAGTTTTGAACCTTTTCAGTTTTTCCGCAACCTGAAATTGAAAACAAACTGCAGATTATTACGGTAGAAAGGAAAATCGAAACAAGTTTTTTCATATATCGCTCCAAATTGTTTTAAGTACAAAATACACAAATGGGATTGCATAAAATATCTTTATGCAACCCCATTTTAATTATTTGCAGAATCGGATAAATTATCCGATGGCTGTTTTATGCAGCTTTGGCAGCGGCTTTTTTAGCCTTTTTGCGGCGCTGCCACATAACCCAAAGCGGACCTGCGATGCAGATTGAAGAATAACAACCTGATACGATACCGATAATCATCGGAAGAGCAAAACTCTGAACAGATGTGATGTTGAATGCACAAGCAACAATGTAAACAACAAGAATAGCTGAAAGTGTTGTAATAGAAGTCATAATTGTTCTCTTAATACACTTTGTACAGCTGAGGTTGAATACCTTGCCAACATCTGTTTTGCTGCCAACAAGCTTCTTTTCCTCACGAACACGGTCATAGATAACAATTGTATCGTTAAGTGAGTAACCGAGAATCATGAGAACAACTGCGATAAAGCTTGCGTCAATCGGCATTTGGAAGATTACATACATAAAGTAAATCATTGCAACATCGTGGAAGAGGGCTACAAGAGCCATAACACCTGCTGAAAGACCACCGATTTTCTTAAATCTGATTGTTACATAAAGAACCATAAGTACGGCTGCAATTGCAACAGCAGTAAGACACTTGAGCAAGAAACTGAAGCCCATTGATGCGTCAACTGAGTTTGATTCAAGACACTTGAAGTCATTGTCCGGATACTGCTTCTGAAGATCCGATTCAAGGTTCTTCTGAATATCAGTTTTGATTGAATCGTTACCTGAGAACTGAACTGTTACTGTTGTGCCGCTGTTACCCATAAGGTCCTGAGCATATGTAGTGGTGATTCTGTCCTCTGTTGTTTTAGCCTGAATAAAATCAGTAAGTTCAGACTGATTGATTTCACCGCTGTAGCTGAATTTAAGAGTAGCACCGCCTGAGAACTGAATGTCAAGCTGTGTACCGAAAATAAAGTTGCAGATGATACCGATAATAATAATAGAAAGGGAAATTCCGAAGAAAATCTTTTTGTGACCTACAAAGTCAATAATCTTGCGGCCTCCGTTATACTTATTAACAAATTCCTCGTCTGTAAGAGGGGCTTTTGAAACTGCCTTTGTCTGAGTTTTATCAGTCATTCTTAGCACCTCCAAACAACCATTTTTTACGCAAGAACTTAAAGCCTGCAACACTTCTGAGCATAATTCTAGTACAGAATACACCCATGATAAAGTTAGCGATTACGCCGACAAGAAGTGTGTAACCGAATGAGTAGATAGTACCTGTTGTTGACTCACCGAAGATAATGGAGAGAATATTTGCAGGACCAAATACAAGCATAAGGATAATCGATACGATAATAACGGTCATATTACCGTCAACGATAGCGGAAAGTGAATTTTTAGTACCTCTTTCAAGCGCACCGTCAAGAGTTCTTCCTGCCTTGAGTTCTTCCTTGATACGCTCAGCTGTAATAACATTACAGTCAACGCCCATACCGATTGAAAGAATAAGGCCCGCAATACCCGGAAGGGTCATTGTGAATGATGAGAATACAGGGAAGTAACCTGATACTGCCGCAATTGCAAGACCCATCTGACCGAGAAGTGAGATAACTGCAACAAAACCGGGCAAACGATAGAAGAGAATCATAATGATTGCAATGATGATGAATGCAATAACGCCTGCATATGCCATTGCAACGAGTGAGTTCTCACCGAGTGTTGCACTGATTGTGCCGTAGTTTGATGTTTCAAGCTGGAAAGGAAGAGCACCTGCATTAATTTTTGATGCAAGGTCCTGAGCCTCTTTAGCTGTGAAGCTGCCCGAAATAACAGCATTGCCGTCTGTAATTTCAGCCTCAACCTTAGGAGCTGAAAGCATAATATCATCCATCCAGATTGAAACCTGCTGGTTGAGATATTCTTTAGTGATTTCAGCAAAACGCTCTTTACCGTTCTTGTCGCCGCTGCTCTTAAGTTTGAGCTGTACAACATAGGAATTCTTACCTGTTGTCTTATCTGTTGTCATACCTGCTGAGGCACTTTCAACATAAGAACCGTCCATAAGAATTGTGTTTGCTGTGTCGCCTGAAGGAGTCTTGTAAACATATTCACCGTTTGAATCGATGTCAGTTGTTGCGTGACCGTCTCCGGGGCGGAATGTAAGCTGTGCTGTTGAAGAAATTTCTTCGATAGCCTCAACTGCGTTCTGGTCGGAATCTTCCTTCCATGGGAAACGAACAATGATTCTGTCGCTTTTTGCATCAGCATAAAGCTCATAATCTGTGATACCCTGAGATACCATTCTTAATTCAATGATTGACTTTGCAGACTCAAGCTGCTCGTCAGTTGCGTCAACATCCCCTGCCGGTTTGAATGTAGCTTCAACACCGCCACGGATGTCTATTCCCCATCGTATATCACTGATACCTTTTAATACTGTTGTTTTGTTATCGCCGGTGTAGTAGGAAATACCAAAAATCGCAGTAAATGAAAAGGCAAGTATCAGCAAAGCTACGACAAAGAATACAGGCTTTGGAACTCTTTTCATGCCTTTGAAACCTCCGTTAAATAATTGGCTGTGATTTTATTTTGCTCTAAAGTCAAAATAACTCTGTCACGAACATCTAATCACAGACCGTAACAGAGTTATTATAGAATTTTTTTGGTAAAATGTCAATGGATACGGAAATATTTAATAAAAAAAGAATTCAATTTGTCAAAAAAAACATTCTAATGTTATAAATAATGTACAAAATCTTTCCGATTGAGCATTGACAGACAAAAATTCAATTGATGATTACTTGTTCAGAATCTTCTCGCAAGCGGCAAGCTTAGCGCAAGTGCAGAATACATCCATTGCAACTTCAAGCTCGTTGTTCGGAGGGAATGTCGGAGCGATTCTGATATTGGAATCTTTTGGATCAAGACCGAGAGGATATGTTGCACCTGCACCTGTGAGGACAACACCTGCCTCCTTGCAGAGGGCAACTGTCCTCTTTGCCGTACCGTCATATACATCAACGCTTACAAAGTAACCGCCATGAGGTTTTTTCCAAGAAGCAATCTTTGCAGGCTCAAGTTCCTTATCAAGTGTATCAAGAACGATGTCAAACTTTGGCTTAAGAATAGCTTTGTGCTTTTCCATATGCTTAAGAACGCCGTCAAAATTCTTGAAAAATCTTACATGGCGAAGCATATTAAGCTTGTCATAGCTGATAATTTCATAATTATATCTCTCACGGAGAACTTTAAGGTTATTCTCGGATGCAGCCATTGCAGCAACACCTGAGCCAGGGAAAGTAATCTTTGATGTTGAGCAGAACATAATAGGAAGATCTTCGTTGCCTGTCTTTTTGCACTCATCCATAATGTTGAGAAGTACATCGGGTGTATCGCTGATTTCATGAATACAATAAGCATTATCCCACATAATTCTGAAATCTTTAGCGGCAGGCTTTAGAGCAGCAAAACGCTTTACAACTTCATCACTGTATGTGATGCCTGCAGGGTTTGAATACTTAGGAACGCACCAGATACCCTTAACAGAATCATCTTCTGAAACGAGCTTTTCAACCATATCCATATCGGGACCGTTGTCATCCATCGGAATCGGGATAAGTTCAAAACCGTAGTACTGTGTAATAGCAAAGTGACGGTCATAACCCGGAACAGGACAAAGGAACTTTCTGTTCTTTACTTCATACCAAGGCTTGCAGCCCTCAACAACGGGAGCAGTCATAAAGCATGAAATTGTATCGAACATCATATTAAGGCTTGAAGAACCGCCTACCATAACCGAATCAGCGTCAACTCCGAGAATATCTCCAAAAAGATGTCTGCATTCTGTGATGCCGTTGAGAAGTCCGTAGTTACGGCAATCCATCTTGTCGTCACCGATAAAATCAGACTTGCTGTTAATTGTGTCAAGCATCGGAAGTGAAAGGTCAAGCTGTTCTTTACCCGGCTTACCTCTTGCCATATTGAGGTTAAGACCCATACCTTTGATTTCTTCAAATCTTTTTGAAAGTTCGCTGTACTCTTTTTCAAGTTCCTGCTTACTTAAATCAAGATAACCCATTTTGAATAACTCCTTAAAATATTATTGCAAATGTATTTTAATTTTCTAATATATTTTACTCTATGCGGCAGAAAAATGCAAGATATTTTTTGCAATCTTGCATTTTTATTTTCACAAAAAAGAACAGACCTGCAACAGTCATTTTTGGTGAAAGTTTGCAAGTCTGTGATTTTTTTGTTGTTTATAGAGTTTTTATATATTTTTGTGCTGCAGCACAAAGAAAAGCAAAATCAATAATACTGATAATAGTAATAGCCTTTCTTTCTTCTCTTTGAATCATAGGTACAACCTACTTCAAGAAGTCCGAGTACGGCTGAGTCGGCAAGCTTAACGCTGTCAAGAAGATGCTGAAGATCACCGTGAGTTGTTGAGCGTTCACGCACAACTACAACAAAACCGGCAATCAAATCCTTGAGAAGCAAAGCATCAGCAACAACACCGATAGGTGGTGTATCAAAAATTACATAATCATAATCCCTGACAAACTGCTTATATAGCTCCTGAAAACGAGCGCTGCACATAAGCTCGGAAGGGTTTGGCGCAATAGTACCCGCAGGGAGAATATCAAGATTAGGTAAAACATCGTGCCTAACAGCCTCGTCAACCTCAATCATTTTACCGATTACATTGGTAAGACCGTTCTTATTGTCAAGCTTAAAAATATTATGAATATTCGGACGGCGAAGATCGCAGTCAATGAGAAGAACTCTCTTCTCCATTTTTGAAAATGAAATTGCAAGGTTTGCGGAAGCCGTGCTCTTTCCCTCGCCCTTTGAATAGCTTGTTACGGCAAAACATTTCTTTTCTTTTGCGGAAAGTGAGAACATAATATTTGTTCTTGCAGCCTTGTAAGCCTCAACAATTGCAAATTTGCTCTTGTCAGAGAGAGAAAAATTTTGTCCTTTGCTATTTTTATCGTCTTTCTTTTTGAATAATTTAAAATTAGCAGCCATAGTTCCTCCTTAACCCTGATTCTCAAAGTCGGGGATTTCGGCAAATACAGGAATTCCGTAAATGTCCTGAATATCGTCTTCTGACTTGATAGTTGTATCGATAAGTTCAATAAGAATTGAAATAAGGCAAGATGCAATAAATCCGATAGCAGCACCGATGAGCATATTCTTCATATTGCTCGGTGCATAAGGTGCTGACGGAACATTTGCCTGACGGAGAGTTCCGATTTGACCGTAGCTGAATTTTGAATTGTAAACCTCGGCAGCTTTTTCGGCAAGCTGATTTGCAACATTGGCGCACTTCTGTGCATCGGTACCGTCAACGGTAATAGTAATAAAGAAAGTACCGTCAGTTACATCAACATTAACCGTGCATCCGTCATAGAGTGCTGTCATCTCATCAGAGTTTTTAAAGAGTGTAACACAGATTTCAGCAAGGTTTGCAGATGCAGAAATATCGGCAGGATAAATTTTCTGATTTTCTTCGTTTGAAGTCTTTTTTGAATCACTTTCAGTTTTTGTCGAAGTTGTAGCCTTAGTATTTGCGTTATCACGCTGAGCAGAACTGTAATTCTGAACATAAATCATAGTCGATGTGCTGTACATCGGCGCAATTACAAAGCGTGAGTACATAAAGAACAGCAATCCCATTACAACAGTAGCAAGAATAATAAACTTGACTCTGTGCAAAAGGACGCTGACAATTCGCTGAACGGTTACATTCTTTGCCATTTATATAGCCCCTTTAATTCATATTAAGAAAGCGGTACTGTAAAAACACAAAAGAATGCGTTTTTACAGCACAGTTTTACATATTTACACTTAATTATATCTTATGTGCTCACTGTAATAATTCTATCATAGAATTTTAATCGAAATAATCTCTGTAATATTATACAAATTTTCATTATTAAAATTTGCATTATAACGAAAAAATAAAGGAAGTCAAAAGACTTCCTTTATCATAATTATTAAGTTACGGTTATTAGCCCACAACATTAAGAAGTACGCCTGCAGCAACTGCAGAACCGATTACACCTGCAACATTCGGACCCATAGCGTGCATAAGCAGGAAGTTACCGGGATTTTCGGCCTGACCAACCTTCTGAGATACACGGGCAGCCATCGGAACGGCGGATACGCCTGCTGAACCGATGAGCGGGTTAACCTTACCGCCTGTTGCCTTGTACATAATCTTACCGAAGAGTACACCGAATGCAGTACCCATACAGAATGCAAGAAGACCGAGAACGATAATCTTGATTGTGTCAAGAGTAAGGAAGTTCTGACCGGATGCAGTTGCACCTACAGTTGTACCGAGGAAGATTGTGATAATATTCATAAGCTCGTTCTGAGCTGTTTTGCTGAGTCTTTCAACAACGCCCGACTCCTTGAAGAGGTTACCGAGCATAAGCATACCAACGAGCGGAGCTGCGTCGGGAAGGAAGATTGCGATGATAATAACAACGATTACCGGGAACATAATTTTCTCAAGCTTTGAAACAGGACGAAGCTGTTCCATAACTACGGCACGCTCTTTTTTGGTTGTGAGTGCCTTCATAATAGGCGGCTGAATAATCGGCACAAGAGCCATATATGAATATGCAGCAATTGCGATTGAACCGAGAAGATGCGAAGCAAGCCTTGTTGTTACATAAATAGCCGTAGGACCGTCGGCACCGCCGATGATACCGATAGCACCTGCCTCTTTCTCTGTAAAGCCGAGGAAAATAGCACCTGTAAATGTTATAAAGATACCAATCTGTGCGGCAGCACCGAGGATAAGGCTCTTCGGGTTAGAGATGAGCGGACCAAAGTCGGTCATACAACCGATGCCGAGGAAGATAAGCGGTGGGTAAATACCGAGTTTAACACCCTGATAGAGGTAATAAAGAAGTCCGCCGTATGTCGGATTCTCAATATAGGTTACTCCGTCAATCACCGTTTTGGCGTGTCCCGACACCGCAACATTCTGTGCGGCACATTGGGCTTCTGTCAAAAGCTGTGTTGTAGGCGGAGACATAATGCTCGGATAAAGGTTTACAAGCAGCATACCGAATGCGATAGGAAGAAGCAAAAGCGGCTCATACTGCTTTTTGATTGCAAGGTAAAGCAAAACGATTGAAATACCAATCATTACATAGTTCTGCCAGTTAAGAGTTGACAGACCGGAGCCATTAAAGATACCGACAACGGCATCTACAAAGCCTTGTAAAATTTCCATTAGATAACATCCTTTCCCTTAAAACTTTGCCTTAAAACGGGCGGGTATTATCAAGTACACCGGCTTTTGCCCATGCGGAACGGCCGCCGTCTGATGACTTTTTAATACTCTTGATTCTTGCTTTTTCAGAAGAGCCGTACATTGTGGCAACTGCTGCGGAAATTACGGCAACAACCTCATCGGAAACACCGTCTGTCTGAGCAGGAGCAACCGGAGCGGCAACAACAGGAGCAGGAGTTTCTGCTACGGCTTCTGCCTTTTTCTCTTTGCTCTTTTTGCCTGCGTTCTGAGCTTTCTGAATAATCGCACCGTAAATCTTGATTATGAAAATCAAGAGAATCAGCATTGCGAATACTACAACAAAACCTGTAAGCACAACTTTTGCCGAAGCGATGCCTTTTTCAGCAAGGGAAAGCTCCTCTTTAGCCAATAAAGCTACATCGGAAAGATTCATAAAACAACCCCCATATTTGTCATTTGCATATAGGAATATTATACTTTATTCCCGAAGCATTTTCAATAACAAATATGGGGCGAATAATTTTTTGGCGATATTACTAATTTATTTTTATGCAGGTTAATTTATTTGTGAATTAAAACTTTGCAATTTTGTCGAAATTTGCCGTTACAGAATTATACATATCAATCCGTTACAGCCGTCATTGATAATTTTCTCGATAGTCTCCCCTATTCTCCGCCTTGCATCGGCTGGCATTCTGTAAAGCTTGTTGTGAAGTCCCTCGTTTACAAGCTCATGGACGGATTTTCCGAATATGTTACTCTCCCAGATTTTCTCCGGATTTTCATCAAATTCTCTGAGAAGATAAGACACAAGCTCTTCGGACTGCTGTTCCGAGCCTACAATCGGAGTAACCTCGGTCTGCGTGAAAATCTTCATCATATGAATTGACGGTGCGCTTGCTCTCAGCTTTATGCCGTATTTTCCGCTCTGCTTGATAATTTGCGGTTCGTCAAGGGTAAGTTCGTCAATTGTCGGCATAACAATTCCGTAGCCCGTTTCCTGCACTTGCTCATAAGCCTGAGCAATCTTGTCAAATTCTTTCTGCTTTTGCGAAAGGCTCTTTATGCAGTTCAGGAGTTCATATTCCTCGGTTATCTCAAGCCCTGTTTCTTCCGAGATAACCTTGTAGAAAAGTTCGCTTTTGATAGATACGGCCATCTCCGCATATCCTTTGCCGAGATCAAGACTTGTAACCTTTGCCGATGTGATGTACTCGCATTGCTCAATATCAGAAATTATCAGCTGAATTTGCCGGATTTTCTCAATTTTTGCGGCATTTTTCTTTATTGAATCAAATACAACCGATTTCAGCCAATGGTCTTTATCGAGCTTTACAACCCATTTCGGAATGTCAACCTTGATTTCACGGATTGGAAACTCAAACAAAAGCTGAGCAAGAATTCTTTTGATTTCGGTTTCGTCAAGTTCCATACAGCTAACGGGAATTACGGGAACCTTGTATTCGGCGGTCATTTCGTTTGAAAGATTTATTGTTTCGTCTGCTGTTGGGTTGACGGAATTGAGCAGAATAATAAACGGCTTGTTAATTGCCTTAAGCTCATTTATTACTCTTTTCTCGCTTTCAATATAATCTTCCCTCGGAATTTCGCTGATTGTACCGTCTGTTGTGATGACAAGACCGATTGTAGAATGGTCAGTGATTACCTTTTTAGTACCGATTTCTGCGGCATCATCAAAAGGGATTGCCTCTTTCGACCACGGAGTTTTTACCATTCTCGGTTCGTCCTCTTCACTGTAGCCGATTGCACTGTTCACGATATATCCTACGCAATCAATCATACGGACATTAAAAGTTGTGTTGTTGCCGAGATTTATTTCAACCGATTCTTCGGGAATGAATTTTGGCTCGGTTGTCATTATGGTTCTTCCCGCGGCAGACTGCGGAAGTTCGTCAACGGTACGCTTATAAACCGACTCATCACGAATGTTCGGCAAAACAAGCGAATCCATAAACCTCTTTATAAATGTGGATTTTCCCGTTCTTACAGGTCCGACAACTCCGATATAGACATCGCCGTCGGTTCTTCGGGAAATATCTTGATAAACATTTCTTTCTTCCATTTTTATACCTCCCTATATTCTCGGAATCAACAGCATTTTCGGAGCGTCAAGTACCTGATTTTCAGGCGAATTTTCCGAAAGCAACAAATCAAGCCTTGTATTGTGAGATTTTGCAATATCCCAGAGCTTTTCTCCCTTATCGGCAAAATATAGTGTAAGGGCACAATTTTCGGGAGGTATCGGTTTATCTTCAAAGACATTTACATTTTTTACGGCATTTACCCTGTTTTCCGAGAAAGCCGTCCCGCATATTTTCAGCTCACAACGAATTTCAATCACATCATCTTCGGCAAGGCGGTAACTTATACTTGCAGTGCGTGCTCCTGAAATTTTTGCACAATTACATTCATTGTTCGGAATGATATGCTCATAATCGGCTGAACGCTCGATAAACACGGGCATATCGTCCTCGTTGAGAGCGAGTATACATATGTTGATTTTGCCGTTTACAACCGTACCTCTGTCATCGTGAGATGATTCGGCTGTTATCTGGTCGGTAAAAATATCAAGAATTTTGGAAATTTTGCCGTCATCAACTTTTACGGACAACTTTTCCATATGGGATTCATTCAGCGGAACAACTTCTCCTGTAATTCTAAGCTGTTCAAATTCAGGCAAAGAAGAAAATTCCGTTGAATAAGCGTCGCAGACAACCTCTTCTTCGTGGGTAATGTATCCCTCTTCTGTCACACAAAGCTTTACATCAAGGATAACGGACGGTTTTTCTGAAAGCATATCGTTTTTCAGTCTTATATCATAGGACATAACATCGCAGGAAACGCAGTTGATTGTGTTTTCATCAATTCCGTCGCAGTCGATAATTTTATTGAACGGCAATAGATAGTCAAGTTTGCCCGTTTCACCGCTTTCAACATTCGTCAGATAAAGTAATTTAAGATTGAGTTCACCGTTGAGCATAAGTTTGCCTGTAACGGCTTTTGCATCGGTAACTCCCACGCTTACATCACTGTGAAGAATTGACTCAATTTGCGGCTTTTCACCCACGGAAATTTCTTCACACACAGAAAACTGTTCCTGACAGAATGATTTCAAATCGGCACAGGTCACCGTCTTTTTAAATGTTTCAATGTTTTCGGGTGGTGTGAAAATGCTCGTCTGAATTTTGGAAAACACCTTTGCATACAGGGAAAAAGCTCCGTGCATTACAAGTCTGCGTGGACTTAATGCTCTGCAGTTTATGTATTCCGACTTGGTTTTTGTTATTATAACCGGATTATCCGGAGCGTCTTTCACGGAAAAGCTCTGCGAAAAATTGACGCTTTGTTCGCAGCAGCGTACACTTTTGTTTATGCTTTCCACATACATTACATTCACTGTACAGAATCCGTCAATTTGAAGCTGCCCACCCGAAAGTGTTCTGCTCTGAATTTTTGGTGTAAGGGTGCATTTCAGAATTTTTTCAATATCCGGACAATAATCGGGCAGAGTGAGGTCAACATCTGCAAGCTGTTCGGCAACCGTGTCAAGCACAGCTGACGGTGTGCAAAACGAGCGGTTTTCCTGATTAAACTCCATATTTTTCTCTCCTTTATGTTTTATAGTTAAATATATTGCATACGGAAGAAAAATATTACACCGACACACATAAATATTCCGCAAAAAAACACGCAAAAATGCCCCTCGCAAAAGCGAAAGGCATTTTCTTTAATACTGAACAGTCAATACCGTCTTAAATTATCGTAATTCGGCAAAAGGTGCTATGAACAGGCACTGCGGCGGCAACTGTTTACCTGCCGACCAAACCGGCAGCACTTGAAAATGTTGTGTTTGCTTTCACCGATTTATTTTCACCCTTTTTTAATTCCATAAATTTTTCTTAAAATTGCTGATATGAATTTTGGTTTCTCAATAAGTACAACTTTCATAATTACCTCCGAACACAACAAATACTGACAACTACGAGTGCGCCTGCCGCAATGACGAGTACCCATTCACTCGGCAGAAGTGATGCACACAGCAGTCCCAGTCCAAAGCATACTGCAGATTTTATTCTCTGTGTGTAACAATTCACTGTATCACCCTATACCAGAATATACACAAAATCAAATTATGTGCAAAAGCAGTTGAATTATTTTTAAAATTGATATAAGATAATCTAAGAAACTTTTACGGAGAATTTTACAGACTATGAGAACACTTGAAATTAAAAAGAATGACGCTAATCAGCGACTTGACAAGTTTTTGCAGAAGAGATTCAAAACTCTGCCAAAGTCGCTTATGTACAAATATATAAGGAAAAAGTGTATTAAGGTAAACGGTAAAAAGTGTGATATTCAGACCATGCTCAAAGAGGGCGATGTGCTTACCTTCTATATTAAGGACGAATTTTTTGAGGCATCGGAGCAAAAAAGCTATGAGTTCATGAAAGCGCCAAAAACCTTTGACATTGTTTATGAGGATGAAAACCTTATACTTATAGATAAAAAACCGGGCATAATCGTACACCCCGACAAGAATTATCACTTTGATTCACTTGTTGCAAGAGTTCAGCACTACCTTTATGACAAAGGCGAATATAATCCCGATGAAGAAAAAGCCTTTGCACCTGCACTTGTAAACAGAATTGACAGAAACACGGGCGGAATTGTTATTGCGGCAAAAAATGCCGACAGCCTGAGAATTTTAAACGCAAAGATGAAAACAAGAGAGCTTGAAAAATACTATCTCTGCCTTTTATACGGAAAGCCGAAAAAGGACAGTGACACACTTCACGGTTATATGACCAAGAATGAAAGCAAAAATAAAGTTACTGTTTTCAAAAATGAGGTTGAGGGTTCAAAAGAAATCAAAACAAAATATGAAATTCTTGACTTCAACGGCAAATTCAGCCTTGCCGAGGTTGAACTGCTGACAGGCAGAACTCATCAGATAAGAGCACATATGGCATCAATCGGACATCCGCTTGTGGGCGATACAAAATACGGCAAAGGCAAAAAAGCACCCGACAGCATTAAGTATCAGGCGCTTTACAGCTATAAGCTGAAATTCAATTTTGAAACCGACGCAGGTATTCTTAATTACCTCAACGGCAAAGAATTTGAGGTAAACGATGTATGGTTTGCAAAAAACAGAAAGATAAATTTAGGTAACAAAGGCGGTCATTGACCGTCTTTTGTTTTGTATAAATATTATTTTTGAAACCGTGCATTATCTGTAGCGGCGAACCGTGTTCGCCAATCGAGCCGATTGTAAAATTTGTTTGATTACACGAATAATTTAATCTTATTTAATACACATAAACGCACTCATTGTGCCTCTGTGACCTTTGGTGGCACGGTGACTCCATAAGAGGTCGCTGTTGCAATTGGTGCAGACATCTGACACTGTTATGTTTTCGGCTTTTACACCTGAAGCAGTAAGAATCTGACGGTTGGTTTCGAGGAGGTCAACCATATATTTTCCGTTTCCTTTTTCAAAAACAAACTTTGAACTGTCAAGGTCTGCAAGATTCAGAAAATGTTCCGCACATGGGTAGTCAACCTCATAGCAACAAACTGAAATTGCGGGACCGATTGCGGCTTTGATGTCAGCCGGATTTGTGCCGTAAAGCTCAGTCATTTTCTCAACAACCTTTTCCCCTATTCTGCCGACAGTTCCCCTCCATCCGGCATGGGCAAGTCCGATTGCCTTGTTCTTTGTATCAACAAAAAACAGCGGTGTGCAGTCGGCATAGTAGGTTACGAGAGTTACTCCTTTTTCATTTGTAATCAAGGCGTCAACGCTCTCCATATCACGGGGCTTGTAGATGCCTATGCCCTTTTCGGCAGATGTTACCGCTCTTACAACCGTGTGGTGATCCTGTGCCGAGGCTACAAGACTTTCATAGTCAAAGCCTGCACTTTTGCAGAATTTCTTGTAATTTTCGGTTACACTGTCGGGATTGTCACCCCTGTTAAACGCCATATTCATTGATGTAAATTCACCCGTTGACACACCACCAAGTCGGGTTGTGAATGCGTGATTGATAAAATTTATTTCTGACAAAGAATTATATGTAAGATACGGTACTGTATCAATGTTGTTGAGCTTCATTGTTTTTGAAGAAAATTTCATAAGCGTTCCTTTCTGATTTTCATAAATAAAATCCGACAAAATATTATGCTTGAAACATAATCAAGTTAATGCTATACTATATACATTCAGAGGTGTTGATTATGAAAAAAAGTTTGTTTGGCAAGAATATTCCTGTCAACTGTTCATATTGCGAATACAGCGGAATTGAAAACGATATTATGTTCTGCAAAAAATCTAAGCAGGTCAAGAACGGAAAATGCAGATCATTCAAGTATGACCCGTTGTTGCGTATGCCAAATGTCACGGTTTTTAAAACAGATTTTTCGGCTAAGGATTTTAAACTTTAACCTGCGGTATTTTTATTATACAGGAATGGACTATAATAATATTCCTTTTTAGAATTAAATTAAATATCAGAATAAAGAAAAAGCTTTACCGTTTTTGGTAAAGCTTTTAGTTTTGCGGTCTTTATAAATTTACGCCATCTGAAAATCACGAATATAGCTTGTGATAGCCTTTTCAATGATTTCTTTAGCCTTGTCAACACCGTCGGTTTCGGTTACCGAAGTAACCTTGTCAGCCTCAAGGGTCTTGTAAACCTGGAAAAAGTGCTGAATTTCTTCAAAATAATGTTTTGGAAGTTCGCTGATGTCGCTGTAGCAGTTGTAGTTGGGATCGTTTACCGGAACTGCGATAATTTTTTCGTCACAGCTGTCATTATCAACCATATTGAGAACACCGATTGGCTTGCATTCAACGAGTGTCATCGGCTGAATTGTTTCACTGCACAAAACAAGAACATCAAGCGGATCGCCGTCATCTGCAAAGGTTCTCGGAATAAAGCCGTAGTTTGCAGGATAGTGAGTTGATGTAAAAAGCACACGGTCAAGCTTGAGCATGCCTGTTTCTTTGTCAAGCTCATATTTGTTTTTGCCGCCCTTTGAAATTTCGATTACGGCATAAAACTTGTCCTTTGTAATTCTCTTCGGAGAAATATCGTGCCAAATGTTCATAATTTCTGTCACCCTTCTTAACCTTATTTTTTGTATATCCTGTAATACCCTGTGAAACATTATGTTATGGTTTAATTATAAGAAACCTGTCAAACTTTGTCAAGGAATTTTTGTAATTTCAACCAAAATAATTCAAAATAAATAATTCTCGGTCATAATTATTCAAAGATTATGACCGAGTTTGATTATTTATTACCTTCTCACATTTTCAACAATAACTTTTACAAACTGAATTATAAATGTCGGGACAAATGCGAGGAGAGCTATAAAGCCTGCCTGTGCACCCGTGAGTGCGGTAACGCTGAAAAGCGGCTGCATAAACGGAACAAACAATACAAATACGAGCAGTAATGTTCCGATAAAGAAAGCGCCTATGCTTGCCATATTTGAAAAAAGTCCGAGTTTAAAGATTGAATGTGTGCTTCTGCAATTAAAGCCGTGGAACAGTCTTGCAAGCGTGAGTGTTGCAAATGCCATTGTGCTTGCAACGGCAGGACTTGTCTGAAGTCCGATGTAGAATGAAATGAGCGTTACAACGGCAATCAAAGCGCCCTGTCCGAGCATAAGAGCAGAAAAGCTTTTTGTAAGGATTCCCTGTTTCGGATCACGGGGTTTTTGTCTGAGCAAATCTTTTTCGGGCTTTTCCATACCGATTGCAATTGCGGGAAGTGAATCTGTAAGAAGGTTGATAAACAGAAGGTGAACCGCCTCAAACGGTACGGGCAGAGCCATAATTGAACAGAACAACACGGCAAAAATGCCTGCCATATTACCCGAAAGCAGGAAAAGAATTGCATTTTTAATGTTGCGGTAAACATTTCGGCCGTTTGCAACCGCCTTGATAATTGTAGCAAAGTTATCATCCTGAAGAATCATAGACGCGGCGTCTTTTGAAACTTCGGTACCTGTGATACCCATTGCAACACCAATATCAGCTTTTTTGAGAGCGGGTGCGTCGTTTACACCGTCACCTGTCATGGAAACAATGTTGCCTTTTCTTTGCCAAGCCTCAACGATTCTGATTTTGTTTTCGGGAGAAACTCGTGCATAAACAGAAATTTTCTCAATTTTTTCGTCAAGCTCCTTATCGCTCATTGCGTCAAGCTCAAGACCTGTAACTGCGATGTCGCCGTCATTGAAAATACCAATCTGCTTTGCAATTGCACTTGCTGTGATTTTGTGGTCGCCCGTAATCATAACAGGCTTGATCCCTGCACGGATTGCATCGGCAACAGCCTGTTTTGACTCCTCTCTCGGAGGATCTATCATTGAAACAAGTCCGATGAATGTATAATCCTTCTCTGTGTCAACCGTGAGAGCCTCATCAGATTCCTTATATGCAAAGGTGAGAACCCGGAGTCCCTGTTCGGAATATTCACGGTTAACTCTTGAAATCTCAGCCTTATCTTCATCTGTAATCGGACGAACACCGTCTTTTGTTGCGATACTTACACAACGGTCAAGAATTGAATCAAGCGCACCCTTTGTGAGAATATGATTTACACCGTGCATTTTGTACTTTGTGCTCATCATCTTTCTGTCGGAATCAAACGGAACTTCCTCAACCCTTGTAAGAACATCCCTAAGCACATTTTCGTCAAGTCCGATATGCTGAAATGTTTCAAGCAAAGCGTACTCGGTCGGATCGCCTATTCCCTTTCCGTCCACAATACTTGAATCGTTGTTGAGAACCATATCATAAAGGAGGTGGCGGTGGCTTTCAATATTGAGGTCAAGCTGATCCTCAAGAATACTTTCGCCATTCACATAGATTTTCTGAACAGTCATTTTATTTTGTGTGAGAGTACCAGTTTTATCGGAACAAATTACCGACACACATCCGAGGCTTTCAACAGCTTTCAAGTCCTTGATAATGGCATTTTCCTTTGCCATTTTCTGAGTACCCATTGCCTGAACAATTGTAACGATTGAGCCGAGTGCCTCAGGAATTGCAGCAACTGCAAGAGCTACGGCAAACATAAGTGAGTCCAGAACCGTCATTCCGTTGAGCATACTGAGTCCGAAAACCACTACGCAGATTGCCATAATTATAACAGCAAGTCGGCTTGAGAATTTGTCAAGGCTGAGCTGGAGCGGAGTTTTCTTGCTCTTAGCCTGATTCATAAGCGTTGCAATCTTACCGATTTCAGTATTCATACCTGTTTCGGTAACAACAACAATCGCCCTGCCATAGGTTACAAGGCTGCCCGAAAAAACCATATTTGTGCGGTCTGCAAGCGGAACCTCCCTGTCAATCACATCGGCACTTTTATCAATATTAGTTGATTCACCGGTGAGTGAACTCTCGTTTACCTGCAAAGAATAATTATTGATTATTCTTCCGTCTGCAACAACAAGGTCGCCTGCCTCAAGTACAACAATGTCACCGGGGACAATGTTTTCGGAGTCAATTTCAATTTTTCTTCCGTCACGAATTACCTTTGCCGATGGTGACGAAAGCGATTTAAGGCTTTCAAGCGACTTTTCAGCCTTGACATGCTGAACCGTGCCGAGAATAGCGTTGAGTGTGATTACCGCAAAAATTACGATTGTGCTTTCAACACTTCCCGAAAACATTGAAACGATTGCCGCAATTATAAGGATTATTACCATAAGGTCGGCAAACTGACTTAAAAACACCTGAAAAACAGATTTCTTTTTGCTCTCTTCAAGCACATTTTTTCCATGTTTTTCAAGAATCTCGTCAGCCTGCTGCGACGAAAGTCCTTCACTTGTGACACCGAGGTTGTCGAGAGTTTCGCTCTCGTTCAACTGATACCAGTTTTTCATAATTTTCTCCTCCGTTCGGGTAGGCAGAAAGCAGATTTTTGAATTATTTAATCTGAATCAATCTGAAATATGATAAATAAAAAGAGACTTTTATTGCAAGGCACAACTCACCCTACAATAAAAGTCTTGTCCTTTAAGATATAACCGATACCGAAAACGGTATGTACTGACGATTCATATCACAGATTATCTGCGAACTACTCCCCTTTATCTACTGACATTCTATCAAATTTATTCCATATTGTCAACAGAATTTTCGAGGATTTCATCATTGTTATCATTTTCAGGCACTATTTCATCAGACGCAAGGTGCTTTTTACGCCTTTTTGGCTTACTGCAGGTTGCAAATATTATGCCCAAAAATGCAAGAAAAGCACCACTGCATGAAAAAATTGCAGAGAAATACGGCAATTCAAGAGCATATGCAACAATTGTTGCGACAATGAAAAGCACTGCGGCAACAAGCATCAATATAAAAGCGGTTTTGTAAAGACCGTTCATTTTTCTTTTCATAATCAATCACCAAGATTGTTTGCAATGTTTGCAAAGTCTTCAAGTTTAAGCTGTTCCGCCCTTGCATTGAGAGGAACGGATGAATTTTCAAGAATTGTGTTGACCTCTGCTTTTTGAAGAGAAAGTCCCGATGCAAGAGAATTTGAAAGAGTCTTTCTGCGTTGTGAAAAAGCAGCTTTAACAACCTTGAAAAACTTCTTTTCGTCATCAACCTTCACGGGCGGTTCTTTGAGAATGTTAAGCCTTAAAACTGCAGAATCAACCTTTGGAGCAGGCATAAATGAACCTGCACTCACGGAAAACAGCATTTCGGGTTCTGCATAATAGTTGACCGATACCGTTACCGCACCGCTTGCACGAGAACCTACCTCTGCACAAATTCGCTGAGCAGCCTCTTTTTGAACCATAACCGTGATTGCACAAATCGGCAGTCTATCCTCAAGCAATTTCATAATCACGGGAGATGTGATGTAATACGGAAGATTTGCACACACTACAACATCCATTCCCTGAAACTCTTCCTCAATCAACTTATGCAAGTCAATTTTCAGAATATCATCATTCACAACTTTTACATTGTCGTGTTCGGAAAGTGTTTCTTCAAGAACGGGAAGAAGTCGCTTGTCAAGCTCAACTGCTACAACCTTGTCGGCAAGTGAGCAAAGCTCTGTTGTGAGAACACCTATTCCGGGACCGACTTCGATTACGCCTACTCCCTCTCCTGCTCCTGAAAGTTCTGCCATTCTCGGGCAAACCGACGGATTGATGAGAAAGTTCTGACCGAGTGACTTTGAAAATGTAAAGCCGTGCCTTGAAAGTATGTCTTTAATTGTACCTATATCTGATAATTTTTTCATCTTAATATGCGAAGTCCTTTCGGATATTTATTTTTCAGTCTTGAATTTGACGCTTTGCCAAAACCTGTGGTGATTCCGTTTACGCAGACAGCCGTATAGCCTTTGACATCCTGTGACACGGCAATTTCCTCACCGTGAAGATACGCTGCAATTTCTTTACTGTTCACATCAAAATCAACTGCGGATTTGCAGTTTTCCTTTTTAGCCGCCATAAATGCGCTATGGTGCGGTTCAATTCGGTTCTTGACAATTTCGCCGAGAACAACACCTGCTCGCAGAATTTGAAGTCCTTTTACATCAAAATTATAATTCCGTGGAAGAACTATAATTTTATCTTTTATCACTTTAATGTTTTCACCGAACGGTCTGTCGATAAAAATACTGTCATAAAAATCAAAAATTTTCGAGTCGATTTTATTATTCTTTTTAAGAATATTATAATTAGAATACGGCTCGCTCTTTTTGTGAAGCTTGGCGGCAAAATGTCCCTCTCCGCCATCCATCGGGAAAATTCTTCTCGCATAATCAAGTGTAGGTCTGCCGAATGTAACACCTGAATCAACAAGTTCAAAGTCGGGATTTTCTGCAAGAAACTGCGAAATTACACCCTCGTTTTCTTCTTTTGAGAATGTGCAGGTTGAATAAACCATATATCCGCCGTTCTTGAGTGCATCTTTTGCACTGTTTAAAATCAACAGCTGACGGGCAGCACAGCTTTTTACATGCTCAACGCTCCATTCACGCTCCGCATCATTTTTGCGGAACATACCCTCGCCGCTACAAGGTGCGTCAACAAGAATCCTGTCAAAACGATTTTCAAGCCTTTTGCAAAGTTCATCGGGACGACAGTTTGACACAACGGCATTTGAAATTCCCATTCGCTCAATATTCGATAAAAGAATATTCGCTCTGCTTCTTACAATTTCATTGCTCCACAAAAGTCCTGTTCCGTTAAGTTTAGCGCCGATTTGCGTACTTTTTCCGCCCGGAGCGGCACACAAATCAAGGACATAATCGCCCTCATGAACATCAAGCATTGTAACTGCCGAAGTTGCAGACGGTTCCTGAACATAGAACGCTCCTGCATGGTGCAGAGGATTGTTGCCGATTGACTGAACATCGGACGGAATATAGAAACCCTCATCGCAAAACGGAGTTTTTTTTAGTTCAAAATTAAGCAGTGAACAAAGCTTTTCAGGCGAACATTTTAAGGTGTTGACACGAAGTCCTTTTATAAAATCATCGCTGTTGTAAAATTTTAAAAATTCGTCAAATTCATCACCCAGAAGTGATTTCATTCGCAATAAAAAATCATTCATGAATAAACAAGCCTTTTCGGGTTAATAATAGTTTCGTAAAGGAGGTGTTGAAATGAACTTCAACCAGAATCAGAACAACAACCAGAACAAGAACCAGCAGAACAGCCAGAACAAGAATCAGAACAACAATCAAAATAAAAATCAGCAGAACAGTCAGAACAAAAGTCAGAACAATTGCAGATGATTACATTCTGAATCTCTCCCAAGCCGTATCTTATGATGCGGCTTTTTCTTTTATATAATCAATATCCGTATTCTTCGCCGATGATAATAACCTTGATTCTGTCAATATGTCTTTGCTGAGCAGATACCACATAGTTACAGCAGATTCTTGTGTCACCGTGACAACCGTCACAGAGTTCAGGATTTTCTTTTCTTAATGAAACACATTCGCCTGTTTTACCGCAAGGAGTTTCAATGCCGAGTCTGATTGTATTCTGCGGAGCGGCAATTGTTTTAACTCTTTTGATTGCCTCGTCAATATTTTTCACAATTTTGTTGATACCGCATACAACGATAACGCTTTTCGGACCGTAAAGAAGTGCGGCAACACGGTTTGAGTTGCCGTCAACATTATAAAGCTCTCCGTTTTCGGTAAGAGCGTTTGTACTCATAAAAAATGTGTCTGCCCTGAAAGTCTGACGGTAAACCTCTTCAACCTCGGAACGAGTCATTCCGGGTGCGGAACGGTCAAGAAAATTGTAATCGGGCGAATTTATTATCTGATAAATTCCAGTTTCATCAAGAGTTTTTGAACCGCCGCATGAAATTGTTTCGCCCTTTTTAATGAGTGTTTTTACAAGTGCCTGAGCCTCTTCCCTGTTTTCGCAAAAATAAGGTTTCATCTTGTTGCGTTCAAGATTTTTCATAACTTTCTCAACTTTTGCTCTCATTTCATCAGTCATAATAATTTCTCCGTTTCATAATTTCATAAAGTAATTAAGCAAGTTTTTGCATTAAATAATAGTTTTTTAAATGAACAATATCCGTCCCTATGCTTGACATTCTGCCTACGGTTACAATCTGCTCACACATAATAATTGTGATATCATACACTTGCAAACATTTTCGTCAAAATCATATGTAATCATTATACAATACAAATTGAATTTTGAAAAGAAAATTATTTGTCAACGGCACGGGTTTTGCGAATAAAATGATAAGAGAATAAATTTAGGAGAGATTTTATGCCGTCAGTTTATCTTTCACCGTCATTGCAGGAGTACAACCCTTATATTGACGGAGGAAATGAAGAATATTATATGAATCTTATTGCAGACGCCATGGAGCCTTATTTGAGGGCAAGCGGAATAGATTTTAGGCGAAACGATCCCGATATGACGCTGAGTCAGGCTATTGCAGATTCAAACAAGGGCAATCACGATTTGCACCTTGCAATTCACAGCAATGCCGCTCCCGAGGGTTCGGCAGGCAGATACACGGGTGCTGACATTTATTACTATCCGACAAGCAGTAACGGCAAGCGTTTCGCTGAAATTCTGCAAAAGAATTACAAGGATATTTATCCCGAACCGAACGATGTTGACATAATCCCCACCACCTCACTTGCGGAAGTCAGGCGGACAAAATCACCGTCGGCATTGATTGAGGTTGCATATCACGATAACCCCGAAGAAGCTCAATGGATTAGGGACAACATTAATACAATCGGCAGAAATCTTGCAAAATCAGTTGCCGAGTATTTTAATGTACCGTTTGTTGAGCCGTAATTTAATTCTGACAAAGAATAAAGGTCAACACGATTATGTGCTGACCTTTTGTTATTCATCAAGATATGCGTTTAAAAATAATCAGATCTTTCGCTCATATTGTTTCTTTCATTACATTTCAATTAGATGTTCACAACATTCGGAACACATATTCCTTTTGATATTAACTGTTTGCCCATCCGCCAAATTTCAATTTGTTTTTATACAACTTCAATATCATTCATCTCAATACTGCCCCAGGCTTTTTGCCAGGTATTTTGGTATTTATCGGGTTTTCTTCTTCTAAAAGTCAAGCCGTCTGCAACTTCAAGCGTTTCAAATGGAGCGGCGGCGTTTTTTCTGCTGTAGAAAACATAGCGTGTATAGTATCCGCCACGAACTATTTTTGATACATCTATTTTCAAATTTGCCGTGTGAGTTTCACCCTTTTTTCCCGAATAGAAATTTTCAACCACAAAAGCTGTAACAGGATATCTTCGGTAGTCGCTCACTTCAACACGCAAACAGAGATTTTCTATATCAGCCTTATTTTCCCATGTGAGTTCAAGCGAAATCTGCTCGTCATCATAGAAAATATTATTCTCTTTGCCGTTATATCTGACAAATCGCAGACAAATGTCATTTCTGTCGCAATGGTGCTTATGCTCATTTCCGATATACTCAAGCGCTCTGAAATTCTCGTTTGCACTGCTGAGATAAATTTTTATCGCCTCTTCAATATCACCGTCAAAAACAATTTTGCCGTGGTCAAGGACAATGCACCTGTCGCAAAGGTCACGGATAGTGTTCATATTGTGAGAAACATAGAGAACCGTTCTGTCCTCTTCTGTTGCAAGGTCACGCATTTTCTTGATACACTTTTTTTGAAAATGCATATCACCGACTGCAAGAACCTCGTCCATAATCATAATTTCAGCGTCAAGATGTGCCGCAACCGAGAATGCAAGTTTTACGAACATACCCGATGAATAACGCTTTACCGGTGTGTCTATGAACTTTTCGCACTCGGAAAATTCTATAATACTGTCAATTTTTGAAGTAACTTCATCTCTCGACATTCCGAGAATTGCACCGTTGAGGTAGATATTTTCCCTGCCTGTAAGCTCTCCGTGAAAGCCTGTTCCGACTTCAAGCATACTTGCAATTCTGCCTCTGAAACGCACTCTGCCGTCTGTCGGAGAAGTGATTCTCGAGAGAATTTTCAAAAGCGTTGACTTGCCTGCACCGTTAGCACCGATAATACCAATGCGTTCACCACGGTTCACTTCAAGATTCACACCGTCAAGTGCAAGAAAGCTGTCACCTTTTGTGTACTGCATTACACCGATTCTCTGGTTAGGGTCTTCTTTGCCTCTCTTTTTTGCATACCAACTCTGCAAATCATGGCGGAGAGTTCCCGAACCGATTGCACCGAGTCGGTATTCTTTTGAAAGATTTTCAATTTTTATTACACAGTTCTCATTCATTTCTGTCATAGTATCAGACCGTATCTATAAAATTCTTTTCTACCTTATTAAAAACGATTATACCAAACACAAGCACAATTGCCGTAACAAAAATGCTAAGTATCAGATATTTCCAAGGAAATGTTCCGCTGCCGAGAAAACCGTAACGAAATGTTTCAACAAGCGGTGCAACAGGGTTTAAAAGTGCAATTGAACGAAATGGCGGAGGAACTTGGGAAACAGGATACACAACAGGGGTTATGTACATCCACAAGGTAACTCCGAATGAAACAAGCACACCGAGGTCACGGTATTTTGTTGTGACGGAGGAAACAATCAGTCCGCAGCCTGAGCCCAACAGTGCTGATGAAAGCAAAATGAGCGGCATAAGCAATGCACAAAAATTAGGGTGAACATTTGACCCCGTAAACATATATATAAGCACGAGTATAAAAAACATAACGAAGTTAATTAAAAAGCCGATTGTGTTGTAGATTATGTTTGCACACGGCATTACAAGCCTTGGAAAATAGACCTTGCCGAACAGTCTTGCGTTGCCGAGAAAGGTTGACGAACTACCGTTAAGACAGCTTGAAAAAAATGACCACAAAATGTTTCCTGACATAAAAAACAAAAACTGCGGCATTCCGTCGGTTGAAATATTCGCAATCATACCGAAAATTACGGTAAAAACAAATGTTGAAAGGAACGGCTTTATGATTATCCACAGCGGACCGAGTACGGTTTGCTTATAGGAATTTTTGAAATCACGCTTTACAAACAGCATTACAAGGTCACGATACTTCCAAACTTCACCGAGATTAAGTTCAAACAATCTGCGTTTCGGAGTAATTTCCGTTATCTCGTTATTTTTCAAGCCACTTCCCCCTTTTGTAGATATTTCATATATAAAAAATTTTATCACATTTATATTTTTGTGTCAATTCAGGTTGATTTGCAGAGATAATAATGCTAAAATTAAATTAACTTTATTTATGAAAGGAATTTAAAAATGACAAAAATCAAAAAGATTTCGGCAATTATGCTTGCCGCAGTAATTCTCTGCACCTGTTTTTTAATCAGCGGTTGCGGCGGCAACACCGAGAGCAGTTCTGCTGAAAAAGCAACTTCAGCAGTTTCAAACGAGGAAACAACAAAAGCAAGCACAGACACAACCAGTTACAAGTCAAGCTACACAGCAATCATTGATGTTAAGAATTATGGCAAAATCAAGGTTGACCTCTACGAAGAACTTGCTCCGATTACCGTTAAAAACTTTGTAAGCCTTGCAAAAGACGGCTTTTATGACGGTCTTACTTTCCACAGAATCATCTCAGGCTTTATGATTCAGGGCGGTGACCCAAAGGGTGACGGCACAGGCGGCAGCAAAAAAACAATCAAGGGCGAATTCGCTCAGAACGGTGTTGAAAACAACCTTTCACACACAAGAGGCGTTATCTCAATGGCTCGTTCAAACGATCCCGATAGTGCAAGTTCACAGTTCTTCATTGTTCAGGCTGACAGCACACATCTTGACGGTCAGTATGCAGCATTCGGCAAGGTTACCGAGGGTATGGACATTGTTGATAAAATCTGCGAGGACACACCTGTTACAGATTCAAACGGTACTGTTGAAAAAGCAAATCAGCCTGTTATCAACTCAATTAAGATTGAGGAAAAATAATGAACGGTATAACTGTTCTTGTTGATGCGGATGCCTGCCCCGTTGTAAAATCGGTTGAGAGAATTGCAAAAAGTCACAATGTTTCAGTTGTTCTTTTATGCGATACAAACCATATTCTCAAATCCGATTACAGCGAGATAAAAATTATCGGTGCAGGTGCAGACGCAGTTGATTTGGCACTTGTCAATCTTTGCAAAAAGGGCGACATTGCGGTAACTCAGGATTACGGAGTTGCGGCACTTGTGCTTGGAAAAGGTGCATACTGTATTCATCAGTCGGGAAAAATTTTCTCGGATGATAACATAGGCGGTCTGCTTATGGACAGGCACCTTGCCAAAAAGGCGAGAATGTCAAATGGCAAGCATCACATTAAAGGACCGAAAAAGCGTACAAAACAAGATGACGAAAACTTTGAAAAAAGCTTTGAATCTTTGCTTGTAAAAGTGTTAAATAATTCTAATCAGGAATAATAATAATTTTTCGGCATATACTTGAAACGCACAGAAATGTGTGCTACAATAATTGTAGGCAAAATGATGTAATTAGTCCATTGGGCAAAACGAAACCCTCGAAGTCGGTAGCTTCGAGGGTTTCTTCATAGGTTGGCTGTTGAAGTTACTATCTATCCAACCACTTGCAAATGTAGTAGGCAACTACACTTGCTCCAACAGATAGTAAAAATGATGTAAACCGCTCAAATCCTGCCGGAAAGAGTCAACAGCAAAATCAGTATATCACATTTGTTGAAATGTGTCGATATATTTTGACACTCATTTACAAACAGAACACCCCGAAGAGTCAAATCTTCGGGGTGTTTTATGTTTTATTGTCAGAATTTTCTCAAATGTATGCTCAGGCACAGTAGTCTATGAACGATTCAAACTATCTTCCGAACACACCTATTAAATATTCACTTTTCATTCTTCACTTACAACAACATCAGTTGGTTCTGTTGTTCTCACTTTTTTCTGATATGTGTCAATATTGAAAATACCGAGGTTTTGTTTCCATTTTAAAATTCGTTTTACGGATGCGTCAACCTGAGATTCCGGTATTTCACCGTTTTGAACAGCTTCAAGAACTGCGGGATACTGGGTTTCAACAGATGAGCAACAGAGCAAATCATTACCGCATTTTGCGGCTGTAACTGCCGCCGCTTCATCGCCTGTAAATTCCGTGATTGCGTCCATAATCAAATCATCGGTCATAATTACGCCGTCAAATTTGAAGTCATTTCTTAAAATGTTGTGTACCTTTTGTGAAAGAGAAGCCGGATACTCGCTGTCCATACAGTTCACAATGTTGTGTGAAACAAGAATACAATCGGCACCTGACTCAATTCCCTGATAAAACGGCTTAAAATCTGTATTTTCAAATTCCGAATATTCACGGTCATCATAGGCAATTCCTGTGTGTGTATCGCTGTTATTGCCATAACCCGGAAAATGTTTCAAAACCGTGCCGAGTTTTTTAGCCTTGCTTGTTTCAACAACGGTTCTTACATACCTGTCCTCCATATCAACATCCGAGCTGAAAGAGCGGTCGTACATAAAGCCGTATTCGTCAGAAGTCATATCGCAGACAGGTGCCATATTGACATTTATTCCGAGTGAAAGCAGTAAATCCGCCTTATCGTTTGCATCCTGTTCAATTGCATCCCAACCACCGTTTGAATAGGTATCTTTCGGTGAAAGGAACGGAGTTTCTCGAAGATTAGGATTACTGCTGACACGCACAACCGTTCCGCCCTCTTCATCAACACCGATTAAAAGCGGAATATCAGCCTCGTCCTGATAGCTTTGAATATCGTTAATAACTTCATCTTTGGTTTTTCCGTCAAAATCTCTGCCAAACAGAATATATCCGCCTATGTTGTACTCACTGACTTGCTTAACAGCATCTTCATCAGGACAACGGACATAGAACATCTGCCCTACCTTTTCCTCAAGGGTCATATTAGAGATGAACTTGTCAAGCTTTTGGTCATTGATTTCTTCTTCCGACATTGTGGTCGGCTGAACGGTTGTCTGCTCCGTTGTCTGCGATTGTTCCGGCTGACTGTTGCTGTTTGCACAAGCCGACATTAAAAATACCATACATAATGCAAGCAGAGCAGATGAAGTAATTTTTATGATTTTGTTAAATTTTTTCATAAATACCTTACGCTTTCTGCGTTTTTGACTGAACACTTTTTGTTACATAAACAAGACATTTCACCGTTACACCGTTTGCTGTGGTACACGATACGGTTGTTTTGCCTGTTTTATTGGCGGTAATTTCTCCGCTGCTTTCGTCAACCGATGCAACATTCGGGTTAGATGATGAATATTGCATTTTGCAAGTTGCCTCGCCGTCTGCAACGGAAAAATTCAGTGAACCTGATTTTCCCTCTAATAAGGACATTTTCTTTCTGTCAAAGCTGACTGCCATTGCCGGCAATTTTACATCTACGCTGACATTCTTCACCTTACCGTCAGAGGTCAGTACGGTAATTACCGTATCACCAACACCTGTTGCCACAATGTTTCCGTTTTCATCAACCGATGCAACAGATGGATTACTGCTTGAGTAGCTCATTGAGATACTTCCCCTCAACTCGGTAATTTCACTGTCAAGGGTATATGTTTCAAAAAGCCCCATTGAAAGCTCGGTTGCCGGAACAATAAGTTCAGATTTGCTCTGCGCAACCTCATTGAGCTTTTCGGCAACGGCAGGTCCGTATATCTTCATATTAGCATATGCAAGCGGATGAATTCCGTCGCCTTTTTTGGTCGTTGTATTATATTTAAAATACTGGGTAGTGATTTCGCTGTTATCATCAGTAAGTTCTGTTTCTTCGGAAAGGTCGATATACGGAATATCCCATTTATCAAGAATATTTTTAATCAAAGCCCAATACTGCGACTGTTTTGTTCTTGTTGAGCAATCGTGACATAGTACAAAGAGTTTAATTGAATCTTTATAATTCTCATCAAGAAAATAACAGATACTTTCCAATGCTCCAGCCGTTGTATATTCGTCATACTTCCCCGACTTATTATTTTTGTCGGTCATTGAGCCGATTTTTACATTCTTGAACAGGTCATTAAAACCTCCGTCAAGCAGAATAACATCATAGTCGCCTTTCATTTCACGGACACGCTCAAGTATACTTCTGTGGTCTGTACCGATAAAATCTTTTCTTACTGCAAGAGTTGTACCGGGTGCGGCTTTGTTAGTCATTGTCATATTATATTTTTCGGCAACATAATTACAGAAAGAATATGTTGAATTGCCCATTGTGTCAGTACCTGAACCATAGGCAACGCTGTCACCGTCACAATACATTGTTCTGCCCGAAAGGTAGTCGGGTGCAATATACAATGCCTTTGCACACGGAAAAAGGTTTTTGCAAAATTCATTTCCAACAGCCTGCAAAATCAAATTAACATCGTTTTCGGTAATTTTTCCGTCATCATCAACATCAGCTGCAGTGAGCTGTTCTTCTGTCGGGATACTGCCGATAAGGCTCTTGGCAAGCTTAGCATCACCGACATCTACTTCACCGTTGCCGTCAACATCGCCATAGGTTACTCCGCCTACAGAAAGAAAGTCAAGTGAATTATCGTCGCAATACTTTTCTGCGGTAGTGCCTGAGTATCCCTCAAGTGTAAACGCTGAATCAGTTGTGTACTGCTGTTTGCTGATTGTTTGCTTGCTGTAGATGTCAAAAACACCTGCCTTAGTCGCACAGCTTACTGCAAAAGAATCGTCACAAATCTGCGTTACAGACATAGGAATGCTCACGGATTTAAGACTTTTGCAGTTCATAAAAGCACCGTAACCAACCGTTTTCAAGCCAAAATTAAGATTGACTTTTTCCAAGTTTTTACAGCCGTAAAAAGCCCACCACTTGATATTTCTGACAGTACTCGGAATTGTCACTTCCTTAATTTTAGCAGAATAAAAGGCTGTTCTGCCGATTGAAGTGACAGGCACGGATTTTATGCTGTCGGGAATTGTTACAAAGCTGTCTTTGCCTGTATATCCGCAAATTTCTGCAGTGTTGTCATCAAGCATTTTGTATTTAAAATTTTGATATGTAAATTCATCAGTTGCAGCAAAAGCAGTTGTGCTTACACCTGCAACCGATGAAAAAATAATCATTGTTGAAAGTAAAAGAGAAAGTGTCTTTTTAATTTTTTTCATCAAATTGCTCCATAAATCAATATTTATTACATTTTACTACAAAATGCAACATTTTGTAAATAGGCAAACAACTTAGAATTACCAAAAATAAAAAAACAGAGGAATAACATTGAAAGCAATTCAAAAGACTGCTTTCAGTAAACCTCTGTACCCATCGTAAAATATTAAAAATAAATCAGCCTGCAAGCACAAGCGGAAGTACCTCTCCTCTGTCAATATGAAGCACCACGGAAACCTCATCGCAAACCATTTTTTCAGCCTCTTTAAGAAAACGCTCGTCACTCATATGAAGCCTTCTTCCCTTTTTAAGCTGGAGCTTGCTGTGAAAGTGCATTCTTCTGATCAATTCAACCAGCTTTTTGCAATCGCCGCCTGCAATAATCTCCTTAAACTTTTCACATCTTTCTGACTTATTGTCAATCCAAATTTCGTTATCGGTTTTCTGAGATAAAATACTCTTAATTTCATCGGAACTCAGCACATCACGCATTTTTGAAACAAGCTGTTCATTATGCGTAGGAACAAAAAGTGTTGATGACTCCGAACAAACAGGCTTTAAAACATAGTATTCAACAGAAACTTTTCCGATTTTTTTTGTTGTAATTTCCGTAATTTCACAAACACCGTTTGCACCGTAAAGAACAACCTCGCCTACCTCGTACATATTCTCACCATCCGTAAATTGATTTGTCATATTTATTCGATAAACACTAATGCTTACAGTAATATTCTACCACTTTTTCCAAAAATATGTTATAGGCAAAATTACCGAATTTGACAATTTTTTTACCGCGAGAAATTAGATTATATTTTAAAACAACCGAATTTTGTCAGTATACAGGGATAAATGAAGCATTTTAGTGATGCAACGCTCTTCAGAGGATTACCATAATATACTCAGATGTAATATGTCATTTTTTATTATACTGCCATCACGAGTTTGAAACTGCAGATTGCCAAAAAAGTGAAATGACCGACAATAAATGTCGGCCATTTTCGGGGTATATTGGGTTATAGAAGGAATATATCATAATTTAACGAAATAAGCATTGAATACAGAAAAAACAAGAAAGAACTTTTCATGACTAATTTCAAAACTCCAAAACAAATTACCTAAAAACGAATCTGTTCCAATGCTTATTTCGTGAGCATCAACTGTGTTTATATTGTACTACAAATTCGTCAAATAATTCAATTGCATTTGCAACGGAATAAAATCTCAAGTGTAAAATATGTTATGACTTTTTTATCTAATTGTTACAAAAATAACAATCTTAAGCCATATAGAACAAGATTCGCTATAGTTTTAGAGTGAAAATTATATTATGAAATACAAGTCGTAACTTGTTGACTATTGTTTTGTAAGCAATATATTGCTGTTTTACGCAAGAATTTCATCAGCAAGCTGTTCAAGCTGTGAAATATTTTCTTCTTTCATTGCAGAACGGATTGTAACAACAGTAGGGCAAATATCAATATTTTTCATTTCCTCGAGATATGCTCTCATTGTTTTTGCTGCAGAAGGAGCCCATGAACCGTTTTCAACCATAGCTACCTTTCTGTTCTTGTAACCCTTAATTTTGAGATGGTGCAGAAAATCATTCATAATCGGGAACACGCTGCCGTCATAGCTTGGTGCAATAACAACCATTTTGCTGAAACGGAAAGCGTCCTCAATATCTTCTGCAAGGTCAGTGCGAGAAAGGTCTGCAATTGAAACTTTTTTGTCAGTCTTTGTCTTTACAATCTCGCAGAGCTTTTCAGCGGCTTTAGCTGTGTTGCCGTGAACAGAACAGTACGCAATAAATACACCGTCGGTTTCAGGCTCATACTTGCTCCAAGTATCGTAAAGACCGATGTACCAACCGAGGTTCTCGTCAAGTACAGGACCGTGAAGCGGACAGATTTTCTGAATATCAAGCTTTGCAGCTTTTTTGAGAAGATTCTGAACCTGTACACCGTACTTACCACAGATGTTAAAGTAGTATCTTCTTGCCTCGCAAGCCCAGTCATCTTCCTGAGCGTCAAGAGCACCGAATGTACCGAAGCCGTCAGCTGAGAAGAGAACCTTTTCTGCGCTTTCATATGAAACCATAACCTCAGGCCAATGAACCATGGGAGCCATTATGAATGTAAGCTTGTGCGAACCGAGTTCAAGTTCGTCACCCTCTTTGACTGTAACTGTTTTGTCAGCAAAATCAAAATCAGGGAAAAATTGCGGAAGCATTGAGAAAGTCTTTGCATTGCCGACAAGTTTCATTGACGGATATTTATCGGAAACAACCTTGATATTTGAAGCGTGGTCGGGTTCAAGGTGGCTGATTACGAGATAATCGGGAGTTCTGCCGTTAAGCTCTCTGTCAAGATTTTCAAGCCATTCGTCAGTCTTTCTCTTGTCAACCGTATCCATAATTGCAACTTTTTCATCAAGAATGAGGTATGAATTGTAAGAAATTCCGTTGGGAACAAGATACTGACTTTCAAAAAGGTCGATTGTCTTGTCATCAACTCCAATGTATTTTATAGAATCGGAAATTTTAACCTGCATTGTAATTCTCTCCTTTATAAATCTGTGTCCGTTTTTTGTCAGAAATTTTTGTTAAGCTAATTATACTATGTTATTCTGTTGAAATCAAGATGATAATTATATTGAATACAAATCACATATTGAGTACTTAATTTATTTCTTAATCAAATTACCCTCTTGTATTATAAATGGCAGCTAGCCGTGCAGGCGTCAAATGAACGCTCCTACAGTTGTGCATAAAGTTTATCCTTATATCAAACTATCAACTCAAGCATAATTTTCAATTTTCCACTTTCAATTTTCAATTAAAAAAAGTCCCTTTCAACGCATTGTGCAAATTGAAAGGGACTGATTATATAAAATCATTTCAGATTTTAAAGAAATTACTTTCTGTTGTTTCTGTTATAGCCGCCTCTGCGGTCATTGTGAGGTCTGCGTGGACGAGCTGCTCTTTCTGCATCAAGGTCATTTTCAGGAACAAGACCGTCAACATCGATGAGAACCTGACGACGGGAAAGGTTAAGTCTGCCCTTATCGTCGATTTCCATTACCTTAACACGGATGATGTCACCAACATTAACAACATCTGTTACATTCTCTGTACGCTTAACATCAAGCTGAGAAATGTGAACAAGACCTTCTTTACCCGGAGCAATCTCAACGAAAGCACCGAAGTCCATAATGCGAGTAACCTTACCGAGGTACATTGCACCCGGCTCAGGATCAACAGCGATTGTGTTGATGATTTCAATTGCACGCTTACACTTATCGGAATCAATACCCGAAACGAATACCTGTCCGAGCTCGCCATCTTCTTCTATATCAACCTTAACTTCACATTCAGCCTGAATCTCCTTGATAACCTTACCGCTCTTACCGATAACTTCGCTGATTTTGTCAGCAGGAATTGTTGTTGTGAACATCTTAGGAGCATATTTTGAGAGTTCTTCTCTCGGCTCTGCAATAGCCTTGAGCATTACTTCATCAAGGATGTAGTTACGAGCCTTGTGAGTCTTGGCAAGAGCCTCTTTAACCATTTCAGGAGTAAGACCGCTGATTTTGAGGTCCATCTGAATAGCTGTGATACCATCGTGTGTACCTGCTACCTTAAAGTCCATATCGCCAAAGAAGTCTTCAAGACCCTGAATATCAACCATTGTCATCCAACGGTCGCCCTCTGTGATAAGGCCGCAGGAAATACCTGCAACAGGAGCCTTAATCGGAACACCTGCGTCCATAAGAGCAAGAGTTGAACCGCAGATTGAACCCTGTGAAGTTGAACCGTTTGAAGAAAGAACTTCTGAAACAAGGCGGAGTGCATATGGGAACTCTTCAACTGAAGGAATTACAGGAACGAGAGCTCTCTCTGCAAGAGCACCGTGACCGATTTCTCTTCTGCCCGGACCACGGCTTGGCTTTGTTTCGCCAACTGAGTAGCTCGGGAAGTTATAGTGGTGGATATATCTCTTCTCTGTTTCGCCATCAATACCGTCAAGAAGCTGTTTGTCGGAAACAGGACCGAGTGTAGCGATTGTGAGAACCTGAGTCTGTCCTCTTGTGAACATACCCGAACCGTGAACTCTCGGAATTACGCCAACCTCTGATGCGAGAGGACGGATATCGTCCATTCCTCTGCCGTCAACACGCTTCTGCTCATCAAGCAACCAACGGCGAACAATGAACTTCTGTGTCTTGTAAAGGCACTCGTCAATGAGAGCTTCGCTTTCGGGATAAATCTCGTCAAACTTTGCGTGAACTGCCTCATAAATAGGCTTAAGTCTTTCGTCACGAATTCTCTTATCATCTGTATCAAGAGCAACCTTAACATCTTCTTCTGCAAATGCCTTGATTGCCTCAAACATATCGTGGTCGGGTTCAAGACTTGCAAACTCAAACTTTGGCTTTCCGATTTCAGCCTTGATTTCCTCAATAAAGCTGATAATCTTCTGGTTAGCCTCGTGACCTGCCATAATAGCGTTGTACATATCGTCATCAGTTACGCAGTTAGCACCTGCCTCGATCATAGCGATTCTTGTGCTTGTTGAGGCAACTGTTGTTGCCATCTGAGAAAGCTTTCTCTGCTCCTCTGTTGGGTTGATGATGTACTCACCGTCAATCATACCTACAGAACAACCTGAGATAGGACCGTTCCACGGAACATCTGAAATTGAAATTGCGATTGAAGCACCGATCATGGCAACAATTTCAGGCTGACAGTCGGGATCAACGCTCATAACCGTACAAACGATTGAAACATCGTTTCTCATACTCTTATCAAAAAGAGGACGGATAGGACGGTCGATTACACGGCTTGTGAGGATAGCTTTTTCCGAAGGTCTGCCCTCTCTCTTGAGGTAAGAACCGGGGATTTTGCCTACTGCGTACATCTTTTCTTCATAGTCAACCGAAAGCGGGAAGAAATCAACGCCCTCTCTTGGCTTTTCTGATGCTGTAACTGCAACATGAACTGTTGTGTCACCGTAGTGAACAAGGCAAGCACCGTTTGCAAGCTGTGTCATCTTGCCTGTTTCAACCTTTAAAGGTCTGCCGGCAAATTCTGTTTCAAATACTCTGTATTTGTCGAATGTCATAAGTCGATTCATTTTCGTAAAATCCTTTCCGAAACATAAGTTTCACATTTTAAAATAAAGTTCAAATTTATTCAAACGGGATTTTACGCCGATTTAGCAATAAAACCATTAAACAAAACTGACAAACACACAAAAGCATATGTTATTTAATCGTTTTACCGCTAAAAAACAGCAAATAAAAATCCCGCAGAAAATCGAATTTAGGGCAAGCTTTCGCTTGCCCTTGTGTACTTAAAAAATTACTTACGGATACCGAGTCTTGCAATGATAGAACGATATCTTTCAATGTCTACCTTTGTGAGGTAAGCGAGAAGGCTTCTTCTCTGACCAACCATCTTGAGAAGACCTCTTCTGCTGTGGTGATCCTTCTTGTGAACCTTGAGGTGCTCGGTAAGGTCATTGATTCTCTTTGTAAGAAGAGCAATCTGAACCTCCGGAGAACCTGTGTCGCCTTCGTGAGTTGCGTACTCAGCCATGATAGCCTGCTTTTCTTCTTTAAGCATTAAAAATTCCACCTTTCAAAAATAGTCGCCAACATCTCAGGGCAGGGCTGTGAAAATCCGATAAACGGCATACTCCCTGTTCCGAGACACGGTCATCTGTTTTATATTATCACAATCAAAGTCAAAAGTAAAGTGTTTTTTACAAAATCTTCTTTCCTTTTTCATTGTAAAGCATATCTATATATTCACAAATTTTCTTCTGATCTTCTTTTGACATTGAACGGTATCTTGCAATGATTGCTCTTTCGGAAAGAGTCAGTACATTGAGCGTCATATCGCCGTCAGCAACTCTTCTTTCAAAATAATCCCTGCTGTCAAGGATTGAATTATAATCTATTCCGAACATCTTCACGATTTTTCCGAGAAGCTCATGGCTTGGCTCAGAAACACCTGTTTCATATTTGGTATATGTTGTGCGGTTTATATTAAGAGCGTCAGCAACCTGCTGTTGAGTCAGTCCGCACTGAATTCTGTAATAACGCATTCTTAGTCCGACCGATGCATCAATATTACTGCACTTTCTTTTTGGCATCTGCTGCACATCCTATCACAAAGTATTTCCACTATAGTATATATTGTGTTACAATTATAGTACTTTTAATTTTATTATTCTACAAATGTGATAACACTTCACCAGACAAAAAATGTCACTTTTTTTGTGCAAAATTCTGTATTTTATATAATGAAAGTATAAAATCATTTGATTTGCTCTTTTTTAAAGACTGCTGTCAGTCAAAAAACTAAATCAAGTTTAACTTTTATCACCTACTTTTTACTAATTGCTATTGAAATATCGGAATAATTGGTGTATAATCGTGTAGTCGAATTTTTGTTATGCAAAGACATATTAGCACTGAATTGGCATTATAGCATTATATATGAAAAGAAAGCAATGTTTGTATTGCACGCACTGCATTACATATTATATGTTAAACAGTATTCGTATTAAAAAATAAAATATGCTGGAGTAGCGCAGTTGGTAGCGCAACTGATTCGTAATCAGTAGGTCGAGGGTTCAAGTCCCTTCTTCAGCTCCATAACAAAAACCGCATCAGAAAGCCGTTTTCAGGCTCTTTGGTGCGGTTTTTATTTGCTTATTTTTACCGTAAAATATTGCGAAATATCGCATAATATTGCTTAAATATTAGTCAAATGTTAGTCAAAAAACTTCTGCAAAAAAGCACCCTGCGTTATGTAAGGTGCTTTACTTTGATAAATCAACATTATTCTGTTATATCAGTTTTAGCAGGATTTTTAATCATTCTGCCGTTGACAAAGATGTAGTCGTCATCTGAGTTTGCATTCTCTACAGCTTCGGTTTCACGCTGAACCTCTTCTTCCGTGAGGACATACTGCACATTATCGCCTGTAAAGTAGCCTACAGATTCCTGCACTCCTTTTGCAATTACCGATACTATTATATAGGTTGTAATCATAGGGTAGAAAATTACCGAGAGAACAACTGCAACAACAAGCATTGCACCCTTTGCATAGATTACTGCGAGAAAGACCGCAAAAGAAATTATGCCGACAAGCACAAGTGCGACAATATTTCTGAGAATTTTACCGAAAATCAACAGGAGTGAATTTTTATAAATGTCACGGAGTCTGAGGTCATAGGTAATTGTTAGGAGCGGTACATAGAACAGCATAATAAGCATTGCGATTGAGAATACTATATATATGGTAAAGACAGAGCCGTAAACGATGTCTGTCTGAGCAAGTGTTCCGTAATAGAGAATTGCAAAAAACGAACATGCTACTATGAGGTAAGCGACAAATCCGTTAAAAATTGATTTTTTCAAATTTTCACGGAAAGCCTGAACAAAAGTTTTAAAAACATTTACATCCTCTTTTTCAACAGAGATTTTTCGGATTACCATTACAAGTCCGGAATAGAACGGCATTGCGGGAATTATTCCCAAGCTCCATAATATTACATTATTAAATCCCGACAAAAAGCTGATAAGAATGAATATTCCGGAAAATACGGCAAACGGAATTGAGTACATCAATCCCGCAAGTAAAAGCTTTGGAAATCGGGTAAAAAATCGTGCAAGGGATGATTGATTGAAATTTTTCATAATTGCTAAATTAACCTTCTTAAAAAACAAATTTGACATAATTTTAGCACAAAACGCTTGTCATTTTCAATAGAATGACCATATTTGACAGGTTACAATATTGTAACTTTAATGTTGTTTTAATATTTCTTATTTGACAAATAAGTCACAAAACTCAGATAATATGCGGTTGTTTTTTGTTTGATTTTGAAATTACATTTGGTCAACACCTTCGTTTTGACTAATCACAGAGAAAATTTTTAAAAAAATCTATTGTATTTTCATAAATAGTGTGTTATGATTGTGGCAACAGAGAGAACGCAGAATGTTGTTCTCTCGCCAATATCCGGGTTTAGCGGATAAATATTTTTTAATTAAGGTGAAAGCTATGAAAAAATCAACATTCAAAAGAGCTGCAGCTCTTGCAGTTGCAGGTATGATGACTGCTACTGCTCTTGCAGGCTGCGGCGGTTCTTCATCATCAGGTTCATCAAAAGATGATTCAAGTGCAGCAGGCAACGCAAAAAACGGTAAAGTTTACTATCTTAACTTTAAGCCTGAGCAGGACAAGGATTGGCAGGCTCTTGCTAAGAAGTACAAGGACGAAACAGGTGTTGAGGTAACTGTTAAGACAGCTGCCGAGGGTACTTATGAGTCAACACTTACAGCAGAGATGGACAAGGACAACGCTCCTACACTCTTCCAGGTTAACGGTCCTGTAGGTCTTGCCAACTGGAAAGACTATTGTGCAGACCTCAGCTCATCAGAAATTTATAATCAGCTTACTTCAAAGGATTATGCACTTGAAGAGGACGGCAAGGTTTACGGTATTGCTTATGTAATTGAAACATACGGCATTATCTACAACAAGACTCTTCTCCAGAAGTATTGCGATTCTGACTTTGCTTCGGTTAAGAAGATTGAAGACATCAACAGCTTTGAGAAGTTAAAGACTGTAGCCGATGAAATCCAGAAGAATAAGGATAAGCTCGGCGTTAAGGGTGCGTTCACATCAGCAGGTATGGATTCTTCATCTGACTGGAGATTCAAAACTCACCTTGCTAACCTTCCTATCTACTTTGAGTACAAGGATAAGGGCATCAAATCAACAGACGCTATCGAGGGTAAATACCTTGAAAACTATAAGAACATTTGGGATCTCTACATCACAGATTCGACATGTAAGCCTGCAGACCTCGCAAGCAAGAAGGGTACAGACGCTGAAACAGAGTTCACATCAGGCGAAGCAGTATTCTTCCAGAACGGCAGCTGGGAATATTCAACAGTTACTAAGGCAGGTATGAAGGACGACGAACTCGGCATGCTCCCGATTTACATCGGCGTAGGCGATGAAGCTAATCAGGGTCTTTGCACAGGTTCAGAGAACTACTGGTGTGTAAACAACAAGGCAAGTGCTGACGATCAAGCTGCTACTCTTGAGTTCTTAAACTGGTGTGTAACAAACGAAACAGGTACATCTGCTCTTGCTGATGATATGGGCTTTGTAATTCCTTTCAAGAATGCTAAGGAAGCAACCAATGTATTTGTTAAGATTGATAACGAACTCACAGCAGCAGGTAAAACTCCTGTAAGCTGGAACTTCACAACAATGCCAAGTGAAGATTGGAAAAACGGCGTTGGTACAGCTCTTACACAGTATGCAGCAGGCACAGGCGACTGGGATGCTGTTAAGACTGCATTTGTACAGGGTTGGAAAACAGAATATGCAAAGGCTAACGGCTGATTGTAAAATTTCTGTTTTAATTTAACAGGTTCGGTAGGGGGGCGGCATTCCGCTCCCCTTTCTTATGAACGGAAAGGCAAAATATTATGTTTAGAAAACCTAAAAGAAAAATTTATTTTCTGATATTTGTTCTTCCCACTCTGGCTGCTTTCCTTATAGGTTTTGTATATCCGTTCTTTAACGGCATTTACCTTTCATTCTGTAAATTCAGAACAACAAGCGATGCAGTATTCATCGGGTTCGGAAACTATGTCAAGGCCTTTCAGAATGAGGGCTTTTTACATTCATTCTGGTTCACAGTTGTGTTTGTTATAGTATCTGTTATACTCATTAACCTCATTGCGTTTTTTGTGGCGTATGCACTCACGCTCGGAATCAGGGGTTCAAATGTATTCAGAACTGTTTTCTTTGTTCCTAACCTTGTAGGCGGTATCATTCTCGGCTACATCTGGCAGTACATTTTTAACGGTATTCTTCAGTATTACGGAACAAACCTTGCGCTTAACGCAAACTTCGGCTTCTGGGGACTTGTAATTCTTATGTGCTGGCAACAGGCAGGTTATATGATGATTATTTACATTGCCGGTTTCCAGAGCGTGCCTCATGATCTTTATGAGGCGGCTAAAATTGACGGTGCAGGCAAAAGGCAGCTGCTTACAAATGTTACATTGCCTATGATGATGCCTTCTATCACAATCTGCACATTCCTTACACTTACAAACTCATTTAAGCTGTTCGACCAGAACCTTGCACTCACAGGCGGTGCTCCCGGTATTGTGTCACAGGGAAGCGGTACAATGGTTTATCAGACAGAAATGATGGCTCTCAACATTTACAATACATTCTACGCTAACCAAAACTCTCGCGGTGTTGGTCAGGCTGAAGGTGTTATCTTCTTTGTAATTGTTGTAATTATCGCTCTGATTCAGCTTTACTTCACAAGAAGAAAGGAGGTTCAGCAGTAATGGCAAAAGTTGCAGCAAAGGCTAAGGATAGGCCTGTAAAGAAAAAGCAGACCGCAGGAATGAAAATTTTAACAATTCTCTTCTCTATTGTATCAGTATTCTATGTTGCTCCGGTTTTCATTGTACTGATGAACTCCTTTAAGAGCAATGCGGCAATCAGCCGTGCAATCTTTGAATTTCCGAATGCAGACAGTTTTCAGGGCTTTCAAAGCTATATGACAGGTATGTTCCACGGCAACTATCCGTTCTGGAAGTCAATTGTATGGAGCTTCTTCATTACAATCGGCGGTGTTGTGCTTATTCTTTTCTGCACATCAATGTGTGCGTGGTACTTGCAGCGTTCAAACTCAATCATCTGTAAAATTATTTACTACTTCTGCATTTTCTCAATGGTTGTACCTTTCCAGATGGTAATGTTCACCCTCTCAAAGACAGCCGACAACCTCAAACTCACAACTCCATGGGGTATTTTGATTATATATCTCGGATTTGGAGCGGGTCTTGCGGTGTTTATGTTCTCGGGATTTGTAAAATCAATTCCTGTTGAAATTGAAGAAGCTGCCGATGTTGACGGTGCAGGTCCTTTGAGAACATTCTTCGGTATTGTTCTTCCGATTATGAAGCCTACTTTTATTTCGGTTGCAATCCTTGAAACAATGTGGATTTGGAACGACTACCTTCTCCCCTATCTTATTCTTGATATGGACTACAAGACAATTCCGATTCACATTCAGTATCTTAACGGCAGTTACGGTCATACGGATACAAGCGCTATTATGTCGCTTATCGTACTGAGCATCGTTCCGATTATTATTTTCTACTTTGCATGTCAGAAATACATCATCGAGGGCGTTGTTTCAGGTGCTGTAAAAGGTTAAATCTTTCTTTCATTTTATTTTCAAAAGACGGCTGTGTACATTATGTTACACAGCCGTTTTTTTCTCTTGTGTTTTTTTCTCTCGTGTAGACAGTTTGTATAATGCAAAACAAATTATGCCCGAGCGTAACATTGAAACCGTTTTGTAGGCTCGCACATTGAAAGCCCGCAAGTAATGAAGCAAATTGTATGTTCAATAAGATTTTATACATGCTACAAACCCTCTTGATGAATATTTATGTTTATATAATATGTTTTGATATAATTTAACACACAGTTCAAATTTGCACGCAATGCGTGCAATCGTGTGCAACGCACACGGGCGGGAGAACACGGTTCTCCCCTACAAAATAGCAGTTACTTTGTGATATTTATATAGTTTATTTCTATCACAATGTTTGTGTCTTTACTTGCGGGCGGATAATATCCGCCCCTACAGATTTTTGCGAACAACTACAATAATACGCTCGGGTACAATATGTTTTTTGACATTACAAACTATCTACACGAATTGGGTTCGGCGGCTCGCCGTGCGGGCGGATAATATCCGCCCATACATTTAAACGCAACTTTCTATATATACAAAGACAATCGGGCGACAATGATTTGCATTTTGCAAACTGTCTGCCCGACCACAATTTTACATTTTCAATTTTCAACTTTCAATTTTAAAAAAACTTCCGCTCGGGTACAATATGTTTTTTGATATTACAAACTATCTTCACGAACAGAGTATGGCGGCTCTTCGTGCGAGATTGTTCTTTAGCGGAATTATATTGCATATAAAAAATGCATACAAAAAATCGGGCAATCGTGATGACTGCCCGATATGCGAAATTTTTATGCATTAACTTTTACCGCTACCGCAAGAAAATCAGATAGACTGAAGGACAGGCTCACCGTTTTCGGCTGTGAGGTGCATTGCAGTAACTCCGCCTGCGCCTGCCTCAATCATTGCATTTGCGATTTTCTCCTCAACTTCCCTACGGATTGTGTTTCTGAGGTCACGGGCGCCACTTGCACCGTTGCAAGACTTTTCTGCAAGGAGCTGACAAACCTTTTCGTCAAATGTGAATTTGATGTGCTTTTCCTCAAGAGTCGGAACATACTCAGAGAGCATAAGGTCTGCAATCTTTACAAAATCGTCCTTTTTAAGGCTGTTGAATACGATAACCTCATCAACTCTTGCGATAAATTCGGGACGGAGAAACTCGGAAAGTGCCTTCATAACCTTTTCTTTTGAGGCATCTTCTTCAGTCTTGCCAAAGCCTAATGCGCTGTCCTTTGATGCAGAACCGGCATTTGATGTCATAATGATAACAGTATTTTCAAAGTTTACTGTTCTGCCGTGAGCGTCTGTAACTCTGCCCTCGTCAAGAATCTGTAGCAAAATATTGAGGACATCTGGATGCGCCTTTTCGATTTCATCAAAGAGGAGAACCGAATAAGGTCTGCGGCGAACTTTCTCCGTTACCTGTCCTGCCTCATCGTAGCCGACATATCCGGGCGGTGAACCGATAATTTTAGAAACCGAATGTTTCTCCATAAATTCACTCATATCAAGTCTGATGAGTGTTTCGGGGGTATCAAAAAGTTCCTTACTGAGAACCTTTACAAGCTCTGTTTTACCGACACCTGTAGGACCTACAAAGATGAACGATGCAGGTCTGCGGCGAGGTGAAATCTGAACTCTGCTTCTTCTGATTGCAGATGCAAGAGCCTTTACAGCCTCGTCCTGACCGATAATTTTCTTTTTAAGCTCGTCCTCAAGGTCGGCAAGCTTTGAAAGCTCGTTTTCCTTGATTCTTGATGCGGGGATGCCTGTCCAAAGCTCGATTACCTTGGCGATATCCTCCTCTGTAACCTTTGAAACGAGAGTTTCTGGGTCAATTTCTTTAAGGTCATTATCAATTCTTGCAAGGCTTGTGTTGACCTCGGCAAGCTGTTCGTAGTTTACATCATCGGCATTTGTAAGTGCGTCCTTTTTGATGAGAAGCTTCTGTCTTTCGTCCTCAAGCTTATCGTGGCGCTCCATGCTCTTGTTGCGGAGAGCGGCACATGCACAGCTTTCATCAAGAAGGTCGATTGCTTTGTCAGGGAGAAAACGGTCTGTTATGTATCTTTCGGAAAGAACAACCGTCTTGCGAACGATATCATCGTCAACAATTACACGGTGATGTGCCTCATAATAGCCTTTTACGCCTGCGATAACATCAATTGACTGAGCGATTGTAGGCTCGCCGACCTTTACAGGCTGAAATCTTCTTTCAAGGGCGGAATCCTTTTCAATATATTTTCTGTATTCGTTGAATGTTGTAGCACCGATAACCTGAACTTCGCCCCTTGAAAGAGCCGGTTTGAGGATATTTGCGGCATTCATTGTACCCTCGTTGTCACCTGTGCCGACAAGACTGTGAACCTCATCAATAAAGAGAATTATGTTGCCGTTCTCCTTGATTTCGAAAACAAGTCCTTTGATTCTGCTTTCAAACTGACCTCTGAACTGAGTACCAGCAACAAGTGAGGTGAGGTCAAGAAGCTGAATTTCTTTGTTTTTAAGTCTTTGCGGAACATTTCCTGCGGCAATGCGGAGAGCAAGTCCCTCTGCAATAGCTGTTTTACCTACACCGGGTTCACCGATAAGGCAAGGATTGTTCTTTGTTCTTCTTGAAAGAATCTGAATTACACGCTCAATCTCACTGTCTCTGCCGACAATGCGATCGATTTTGCCCTCTCTCGCCTTGCGTGTGAGGTCTTCACAGTAAAGATTGATGTGCTTTCTGTTCTTTTCTTTTTTCTCTTTTTTGCCCTTTTTATTATTATCCTGATTTGTCGCATTGTTGTTCTGTCCGCCGAACATACTGTTGAAAAATGCAGGAAATGCGGGTGCACCGTGTGAAAAATCGTCATCTTCACTGCCGTCGCCGTCTTTAGCGAAATCGCCCATCTGCTCGGCAAGGTTATCCGCACCAAGCTGTTCCATAAGCTGCGACATATCGCCGTCACCCATACTGTTCATGAGGGTATTCATCTGATCCTGAACATTTTCAAGGTCCTCGTCCGAGATACCCATTTTGCTGATAAGATCCTCAACCGGCTTGATTCCAAGCTCTTTTGCACAGGTAAGGCAATAACCTGCTGTCGGGGCATCTTTGGAATTATTATTTGAAACGAAAACAACCGCAGGCCGTTTTCCGCATCTTGTACAAAGCATAGCATACTCCTTTTTAGGACACCAAATTGCACATTTGCTGTCATGGTAATATAAGAATTATACAACTGTTTAACAAATAATTCAATATTTATTTGTCGGAATTTATTTATTTTTAATGTCAGCTGTCTTTTTAAGTGATTCGTTGTACTCTTTAATCATTGCAAAATAGATTTTTCCGTAACGATAAAGTGCATAAAGCATTGACGCTGCGGTAACTGAAAGCAACACAAGGTCAAGCACCATATTTTCGTAAGCGAAGAATGCTTTCAAAAATACGATAAGACATACGGAAAAGTAGAAAATGATTGTTCCGACCTTTCCGTACCAATTTGCAGACGGCGGAGTGAGTCTTTTTTTGATTAAATCGGCACCTCCGAGGAGCATAAGAAGATCTTTGACCAGAAGCGTCACAAGAATCGGAAGAACAATAGGCACATAAATCACCATACAGATAACGACCGCAAAAAGCGTTACCTTGTCTGCAATGGGATCAAGGATTTTTCCGAGAGGTGTTACCTGATTGAGCTTTCTGGCAGTCATTCCGTCAAAGCAGTCGGAAAGTCCCGACAAACCTATACATATTGCTGCATTGATGTACTCTTCCTTGAGAAAAAAGTACACAAACGGCATTATGAGGACAAATCTGATATAAGTTATAATGTTAGGTATGGTAAACAAATCAGAGGTTTTAAAGCTCCACACATCTTTTTCTTTTTCCATTTCTGTTCCCTCCTGTTTCTTCATTCAGATTACAACGCTGAAAAATTTAAAAACAGCACCCGAAATCATCGGGCTATTAAGCATTTCGGGGTTTGAAAACTCAAGCACACCCGAATAGATGTTTACGGCAAAAAATACAAGGATTGCCGCCTCCGCAAGACCGAATACACCGCCTAAGAACTGATTTACCTGTTTCACAACGGGTATTCTGAATACTTTTGCAAGTTTATTAACAAGCAACTTAATAAGTATAAAAATAATGATTGAAATTACAGCACCGATTACCATTTGGAAAAATCCTGTTACAATCGGCTGAATCAGTTTTTCAACCGATGTTGAAACGGTTGCTGCCGCCTGATTCGGAATTTGAAAGTCATTTGTATAGATACTTGCATCTGTTCCAAAAAGTGAAAGAAAAAATCCTATCATTCCCATCGCCCAGTTTGGAAGAGCAGAAAAGCTGTTGGCTATTGCCGCATTGATGCCCTGAGTGTCAATCATTTGCTGCAAATTTGTTGTTAAAGTCTGCTGAACAAATGCCGTATAGACCCACGATGCAAGAAAAGCTGAAATGTGATATGCAAGAAAGCCTGTGAGAGCCACTCCTGCAATGTTGAGAATTGTAATTGCAATGCCACGCTTAAAGTCAATTATGAACAAAAGCGCAAATATTGCAATAATTATTATATCTGCAATCAAATTTATTACTCCTGTTTTGAAGTTTCGGCGGTATCATTACTTGATACGCTGTCAAGGTCGATGAATCTAATTTGATTAACGCTGAGAATATATGCGGTATAATCGGACGCAAGCACAACCTTTTTTGAACCTGTTCCCGAATTTGCCGAATATAGCAAATCACCTTTTTGATTATAACCGTAAACAACATTACCGTCAAGAATTGCAACCGTTCCCTTATAAACCGAAATTGAATCGGCTTTGTGTTCGGTATTGATTGTGTTTTGAACTTCACCGTTGCTGTTATAGTTTATGAGTGCAACACTTCTGCCGTCACCGCTTCTTGAAAGAGCCATTGTATAAGTTGAAGTGTCTGTGTTAAAGCAATAATTTGAAAGCGTTTTTCCGTCATAATTAACGGTCTTATACTTTTTATCACCCTTGTTTACAATGTAGCTTGCCTGTGAACCGATAAGAACGGCTGTGTCAGATGTGAGATACTTGCAGTCAATAACGGAATCGCCTTTTATGGTGTATGTTGAAACAGGCTTTTCCTGTGAAAAATCAAGCACATAAACTCCTGTTACAACCGAACCCTTGTCGCTTGAAATACCTGTTGCAACGCAGCCCGAACCGTCTTTATTGACAGCAACCGATGTTATGTAATATTCCGAAAAAGAATATTTATAGATTCTGTCGTTATTTTTGCTGTAAGCATACAGCGTTGTGAGATAACCGGTATCCTCTGTTACAAGGCAATATGTACCGTTTGACGCAATATCTGCGGTATAGATTTTGTTGTCGGCAGTACCGGAATAGAGCTTTTCGTCAAAGCTGCTTATCTCATAGCTTGAACCGCCGATTCCGTATGTGAGAAATCTGTTTTCATTGCTTTTCATCACGGGATTTGAATGTGTTAGCTGAAGTCTTGCAACCTCTGTACCCGAATTTGTCAGGGTTACAAAAGAAGTATCTGACGCATACACTGCATGTCCCTGTGACACGGCAAAGTTGCCTGATGAAACCTCTGAACCGATAATATCAACAGGATAGCCGTGACCTGCGTTGCCGAGTACATCGTATGTCCACCAGTTAGAGATATTTTCCCATGTGAGCTTGTCACGGTTTGCAAAGGCAAAAACTATAAGTCCTGCCGCAATGGCAATACACGCACCGAGTACGATTTTCTTGACAGCCTGCGGCGACATTTCGGTTTTTTCCTGTTCGTAATCGTCAAGAGGCATATCCTCATAGCTCATTACATCTCTGTCGATTTTATGCGTCTTTCGTTTTGAATAATGTCCTTTAAACTTTTTAAACATCAGTGTTCACTCCTTTTTGTGAACTGTTGTCATTTTCATAATTCACACGATTCAGGTACAATCCGCAAGCCTGTGCGGTCGGACCCGAATATTTTCTGTTTTTCTTTTCTATAATAGATGGGATTTCATCGGGAGCAATTTTGCCCTGCTGAACTCTGAGAAGTGTTCCCACCATAATGCGAACCATATTGTACAAAAAGCCGTCGGCCTCAACCTTCATTGTAACGAGGTTGCCGTCACGAGTTACCGAAAAGACTTTTACATTTCTGGTCATATCCCCCTTTTCACGGTTATCAAGCGTGCAAAAGGAAGTAAAATCGTGTTTGCCAACATATGCCTGAGCGGCTTTGTTGAGCAGATTTTCGTCAATTTTGTATCTGTAATGAAGTGCGTATCCGTCAAGAAACGGATTTCGCACCTCGCTGTTCCAGATTTTGTAGATATATTCCTTGCTTGTGCAGGAATAGCGGGCGTGAAAATCGGGTGCAACCTCTTTGCAGTCAAGAACCGCAATGCTTAGCGGCAGCCAGCGGTTAAGCGCCGCCTTGAGTCTTTCGGGCTTTATGGGATGCTCTGTTTTGAGGCTGATGCAGTACATATTTGCGTGAACTCCGCTGTCTGTGCGACTGCATCCCTTTACATCAAAGTCATCACCGATAATCTTAGAAAGAGCAGTTTGAAAAGCCTCCTGAACCGTCATTGCGTTCTGCTGAATCTGCCAGCCGTGGAACTCTTTTCCGTCATATGAAATTGTGAGAAGAAGATTTCTTAAACTGCCGCAGGCAGGAATATGTTGCATAAAATCACTCCGCCGATTAGAAGTGCGACCATTACAAAAGATACATAGTCACGCTTTGCCATATGAATAGTTTTCATTCGTGTTCTTCCTGTTCCGCCACGGTAGCAACGGCACTCCATAGCTGTTGCAAGCTCATAGGCTCTTCTGAATGCCGAAACAAAAAGCGGAATAAGAATAGGGATAAACGCCTTTACCCTCTGAATAATATTACCCGACTCCATATCGGCACCTCGTGCCTTTTGAGCCTGAGTAATTTTGTCGGTTTCTTCAAGAAGTGTGGGAACAAATCTTAAAGCAAGCGACATCATCATTGCAATCTCGTGAACGGGAAAGTGCAGTTTTGCAAGCGGCTTCATCAGTCTTTCGATTGCGTCCGTAAGCTCTGTCGGAGAGGTTGTGAATGTAAGACAGGAGCTTGCAAGGATAAGACAGATGATTCTTACCGAAACAAAAATTGCTCTGTTAATGCCGTTTAAGGTAATTTTGAAAATTCCCCATTGTACAAGCGGATCACCCGAACCGTAGAACACATTGAGAATTGAGGTTACTATTATAATAAATATAATTACTTTCATGCTTTTGAAATAGAACTTTGCAGGCACCTTGCTTGCCGCAACGAAAAGTGCGGTAAAAAGCACAACAAGCGCAAGCGAAGCATAATTAAAAGTACAGAAAATAATTACGAGAAATCCGACAAGCATAATCAGCTTTGCACGGGGATCACATTTGTGGATTACGCTGTTCGCAGGAAAATACTGACCGAACGCAACATCTCTTACCATATTTTACCCTCCTTGTCAAGCAGTGAGGAAATACAGTCCATTGCCTCATCAACAGTAAGTATTCCTTCGGGAACATTAAAACCTTTTTCACGCAGTTCAAGCATAATCTTTGTTATCTGCGGTACTCGAAGTCCTATTTCTTCAAGCTCTCTTCCTTTTGAGAAAACTTCTTTTGTCTTATCAAACATAACGAGGTTTGACTTGTTCATAACGATTATCTTATCGGCAACCCTTGCAATGTCTTCCATGCTGTGAGATACAAGGATAACTGTGTTTTTGCGTTCCTTGTGATACTGCACAATCTGGCTCAACAGCACATCTCTGCCCATAGGATCAAGACCTGCGGTCGGTTCGTCAAGAACGAGAACCTCGGGATTCATTGCTATAACGCCTGCAATTGCCGCCCTTCTCTTTTCACCGCCCGAAAGGTCGAACGGAGATTTTTCAAGAAGTTCATCTTTAAGTCCGGTAAATCTTGCGGCATCATTTACCGCTTTTTCAAGCTCTGCACCGCTCTTGCCCATATTCGTAGGGCCGAATGCGATATCCTTGGCAACGGTTTCTTCAAAAAGCTGATATTCGGGATACTGAAATACCATTCCGACTTTGAAACGGATTTTTCTGATATCCTTGGGATTTGCCCAGATATCCTCACCGTCAAGAAGAACCTGTCCCGAAGTTGGTTTCATAAGTCCGTTGAGCATTTGAACAAGCGTTGACTTGCCCGAACCTGTGTGTCCCATAATGCCGATAAACTCGCCTTTTTCAATTGAAAGGCTCAAATTATTGACAGCGGTTTTCTCAAACGGAGTGCCTGTTCCGTAAACATAGCTTAAATTTTTCAGTTCAAGCACCTTGCTCATGACAACACCTCCTCAAGCAGTTTTACACATTGCTCGGCATTGAGAGGAAGCTTGTCCAGTTTCACTCCGCACCCCCTAAGTCTGTAGGCAAGTTCCGTTGCCTGCGGAACATCAAGACGGTGCTTTTTGAGGAGTTCCACCTGTGAAAAAACATCCTCGGGAGTACCCTGAGTGAGGATTTTTCCTGCGTCCATAACGACAACTCTGTCGGCAAGGACTGCCTCTTCCATATAGTGTGTGATGAGGACAACCGTCATATTCTTTTCACGGTTGAGCTTTAAAAGCGTTGTCATTACCTCGTCACGGCCGTTAGGGTCGAGCATTGCCGTGGGTTCGTCAAGAACTATGCATTGCGGCTGCATTGCAAGAATTCCCGCAATTGCAATACGCTGTTTCTGACCGCCCGAAAGCTTGAACGGAGCGTGTTCACGGTAATCGTACATATCAACGGCTTTGAGGGCATCGTCAACCCTCTGTCGGATCTCCTTTGGCGGTATTCCGAGGTTTTCGGGGCCGAATGCAACATCTTCCTCAACAACGCTTGCAACAAGCTGGTTGTCGGGATTTTGAAGTACAAGTCCCACTTTTTCTCTTATGTCATATGTCTTGTTTTCATCTGATGTGTCATCTCCGTCAACATACACTTTGCCCTTATCCGGCAATAGCATTGCGTTGAGATGTTTTGCAACAGTTGACTTTCCGCATCCGTTGTGACCGAGAAGGGCAACAAATTCACCCTTTTCGATATTGAGAGAAACACCGTCAACCGCATTTTTGTACGGCTGACCGCTTTCAATGTCGGAATATGAAAAGCTGATGTTGTCAAGTGAAATAAAGCTCATTTATTATTTCTCCCATATTGCGGTTGAGCCGCACGGCAATACAAGTCCCGTGTCGCTCACCTTCAGTCCTATTTCATCGCTTGATACTTTTCCGCCGAAGTCCTTCTGCAAAAGAACTCCGAGCAAATACTCCATTACAGCGGGAGAAAGTCCCGTTGTGTAGGAATTGAGAATGAAAAACAGCGGATTGTCCGAAAGAACCTGTTTGCACAGGGTTACGAGTGAATAAAGCTGTTCTTCAAGCTTCCAGACCTCACCGCCCGGACCTCTGCCGTATGACGGAGGATCCATGATGATTCCGTCATACCTGTTGCCACGGCGGATTTCACGCTGTACAAATTTTACGCAATCGTCAACGAGCCAACGGACAGGTCTGTCGGCAATACCGCTTGATGCGGCATTTTCCTTTGCCCACTGAACCATGCCCTTTGATGCGTCAACATGACAAACGGTTGCGCCTGCGTTCATACACGCAAGAGTTGCACAGCCTGTGTAACCGAAAAGGTTGAGAATTTTAAGCGGTCTGTTTTCGTTTTTAATCTTTTCTGCGGCAAAATCCCAGTTTACTGCCTGTTCGGGGAACACACCCGTGTGCTTGAATCCCATAGGCTTGATGTTGAAAACGAGGTCGCCGTAATTTACAGTCCAGCGGTCGGGAACTTTTTTGTACTGCTCCCAACTTCCTCCGCCACGATTTGAGCGGTGGTAACGGGCATGTGCCGAATACCAAAGAGGATTTTTCTTTTCGCTTGACCAGATAATCTGCGGATCGGGACGGATAAGGATTATATCTCCCCATCTTTCAAGTCTTTCCCCGTCAGAGGTATCTATAAGTTCATAATCTTTCCATTTATCAGATAATCGCATTATGCAAGTCTTTCCCTTACTACCTGTGCGGCTTCTTCCGCAAGGTTCTGAATTTCTTCGAGGTTTTCGCCCTCGAGCATTACTCTTACGAGAGGTTCTGTTCCCGACACACGAACAAGGATTCTGCCTCTGTCACCGAGAATTTCGCTTACTCTCTCAATTTCAGCCTTGATTTCCTTGTCTGTATAGAATGAGAGCTTGCCCTCTCTGCTGACCTTAACATTGATAAGCACCTGTGGCAGACGCTCCATAATTTTTGCAAGCTGACTGAGCTTTTCACCTGTTCTCTTCATAATGCTGAGAATCATTGCACCTGAAAGCTGACCGTCGCCTGTTGTTGCGTAGTCAAGCAAAATGATGTGACCGCTCTGCTCGCCACCGATATTGTAGCCCTCCTGCATCATAGCCTCAAGAACATATCTGTCGCCAACCTTTGTTGAAACAAAGTGCATATCGTTTTCTTCGCAGAACTTGTTAAAGCCCATGTTTGTCATAATTGTTCCGACAACAGCATTCTTTTTGAGTACGCCTCTCTGCTTCATATCGTTCGCGCAGATTGCAATAAGATAGTCACCGTCAACAAGGTTTCCGTTTTCGTCAACCGCAAGACATCTGTCGGCATCACCGTCAAAGGCAAGGCCGCATGAAAGCTTGTGTTCACGAACATACTTCTGCAATTTGCTCATATGAGTTGAACCGCAGTCACGGTTGATGTTCACACCGTCAGGCTCGTCAAAAAGCATATGAACCTTTGCACCAAGCTTTGTGAAAAGCTTTTCGGCTGTTCTTGAAGATGAACCGTTTGAGCAGTCAAGTGCGATTTCCATACCCTCAAAGTCGCAGTCAACTGCCGAAACAAGGTGGTCAATATACAAATCAGCCGCCTCTGTATCATATGTTACTCTGCCGATATTTTCATCTGTTGCGGATGCATACGGTACAACATGGTCAAGTACGATTTCTTCAATTCTGTTTTCGAGGGCATCGGGGAGCTTGCATCCGTCAGAGCTGAAAATTTTGATACCGTTAAATTCAAACGGGTTGTGTGATGCGGAAATCATAATACCTGCGTCGGCATTGTATTTGCCTACAAGATAAGCAACCGCAGGAGTAGGAACTACCCCGAGAATGTGAACATTTGCGCCTACCGAGCAAAGTCCTGCAATAAGTGCACCCTCGAGCATATCGCCCGAAAGTCTTGTGTCCTTACCGATTAAAATTGTGGGGTGTTCAACCTCATCGCTGATAAGAACCATTGCCGCCGCCCTGCCTATATTCATTGCAAGTTCGGGTGTAAGCTCTGCGTTTGCAACACCTCTTGCACCGTCTGTACCGAATAATCTTCCCATTATATATATTCCTCCGTAAAATAATTTGTAGATTGTAAATTTTCAAAACTGAAATTTTCGGTATAACCCAAGTAAAAACCTTGCACTCTGTTGAATTATACACTCATATTGTGACTGATTTATGACTCCCTGTCACCAAAGAGAGTCGGCTGTGTTGGCTGTGCATTTACAACACCCTTAGGAAATTCACAGCCGAGATGTCTGCAAGCCTCGGCAGTTATGCATCTGCCCCTCGGTGTTCTGCTGACAAAACCTATCTGCAAAAGATACGGTTCATAGACATCCTCGATTGTTACAGCCTCTTCACCGATTGCCGCCGCAAGTGTTTCAAGTCCGACAGGACCGCCGTTGTAAAAACGAACGATTGCCTCAAGCATTCTTCTGTCGTTGCGGTCAAGACCGAGTTCGTCAATTTCGAGTCTGTCAAGTGCTGTCCTTGCGGTTTCAAGTGTGATGACGCCGTTTGACATAACCTGTGCAAAGTCACGCACACGCTTTAAAAGTCTGTTTGCAATTCGTGGTGTTCCCCTTGAACGGGACGCAATTTCAAGCGCACCGTCATGTTCAATTTTTATTCCGAGGATCCCGGCACTTCTTTCAACAATCTGTGCAAGCTCCTCGGGAGTGTAGAGCTCAAGTCTTAACACCACACCAAAACGGTCACGCAAAGGAGCGGTCAACTGACCTGCTCTTGTTGTTGCACCGACAAGTGTAAATTTCGGCAATGGCAAATGATACGATGCCGCCATCTGACCTTTACCTGTGATAATATCAATTGCAAAGTCTTCCATTGAGGGGTAAAGAATTTCTTCAACGGAACGGCTGAGTCTGTGGATTTCGTCAATAAAAAGCACATCACCCTCGTTAAGGTTAGTGAGCAGTGCCGCAAGGTCACCGGGCTTTTCAATTGCCGGACCTGAGGTTATTCTCATTGACACACCGAGTTCATTCGCAATGATTCCCGAAAGAGTTGTTTTACCGAGTCCCGGAGGGCCATAGAGCAGTACATGGTCAAGGGTTTCGCCTCTGATTTTTGCCGCCTCAATAAAAACCTTGAGGTTTTCCTTTGCCTTTTCCTGTCCTATGTATTCCGAAAGTGTTTTCGGTCGCAGAGGGTTGTCGCTCTCTGCCGTATCTTCGGGAATTTCGGAAGTATCGGTTATTCTGTTTTCAAAATCAAATTCATCCGAGAATTCCATTTTACTCATATGTTACTGTCTTCCCATCTGTTTTAATGTGAGCGAAATAAGCTGTTCAACAGGCAAGGCGCTGTCGAGTGTTGCGAGTACGGGCGAAACATCCGAAGGAGAATAGCCCAAAACACCGAGTGCCTCGATTGCTTTCGGAACATTTCCCGTTGAAACATTCACGCTGTTCTGTGCCGCCTGTGCAAAGGAACTGTCCTCTTTAGCCGCTTTTGCAAGCTTGTCCTTGAGTTCAAGAACAATTCTCTGTGCAATTTTTTTGCCTATTCCCTGTGCTCTTGTAATTGTTTTGAGGTCATCGGAGGCAATCGCCATTGCAACCTGTTCGGGACTGAGCTCCGACAAAACCGCAAGTCCTGCCTTTGGACCTACACCGCTTACGCTGATTAGGTTTTTAAAGGTTACGAGTTCTGCCTTTGTTGCAAAGCCGAAAAGGTCAACTGCATCTTCCCTTACATTAAGGTAGGTGTATAGCGTTACCTCTGTGTTGAGCTTTACGGCTTTGAGTGTGTTCATTGTTGTCTGGCACATATAGCCGACACCGCCGCACTCTACTACCGCCGCATTTGATTCTATAGCAATAAGTTTTCCTCTTACGGAATAAAGCATATTTAAAGTCCCTTTCCGTACATTACTCTTCTGAGCTGTGAGCCTGCCGCCTGTGTGTGACAGATTGCAATTGCAAGTGCGTCACAGGTATCATCGGGTTTCGGGATTTCTTTCAGCTTTAAAAGCCTTGCGGTCATTTCCATAACCTGTGGTTTTTTAGCCTTGCCGTATCCAGTTACAGCCGTTTTGACCTGAAGAGGAGTGTACTCAAAGATTGGTATTTTAAGTTTTTGTGCCGCAAGCAGGGTTACTCCCCTTGCCTGAGCAACATTGATAGCCGTTTTCTGATTTGTCTGAAAGTAAAGTTTTTCGATTGCAAGGGCGTCTGGGCGACATCTGTTGAGAATAGCATAGGTTTCGTCATAGATGTACTCAAGCCGTTTGTTAAAATCCGTCCCCGCAACGGTTTCAATTGCACCGAAGCCGAGAGTTTTATATGTATTCGATTTAAAATTGATTGCTCCCCAGCCTACAATGGCATATCCGGGATCAATTCCAAACACTACCAAAACAATACCTCCGAAAAAATCCAAAAATGGCATAATAACATAGCTTAAAACATTATAACACACACAACTTTATTTATCAATAAAATTATTCGTTAATCTGCGTATTCCGCTCAAAATGTACCTAAGAAACTTTGAACGGCTGAATTACTCGGTTTTTTGCGTGTTATCGGCACGGCTGAGCGTGATTTTAGAACCGTTGTATGACAAATCAAGCTTTTTTCCGTGGGGAATATATTCAAAGGTGTAGTTTCGGTAAAGTTTCGGCACAAATATGACAAGCGTTGTATCATCGACAACATATTTTCCGCAAAGCTCCGCCTTGTCTTTTCCGCTCATCATAATAAGGGACGCATTGTCGCCGTCAAACGAAAGGCTTATCCTTCCGCCGCCGTCAAGCTCTGCACTCCAGTCTGTGCAGGTAAGCTCGTTTTGATATCCCGATGTGTCGGCACTGCATGAACAAAGCAGAAAACATAAGCAGATTAAAATTAAAATGACAAATTTCTTCATAAAAACCGCCCTCACAGGTGTATGATAGTATTACAAGTTTATGCACCAAAAATATATATCAGTACATACGATAGTGTTCGGATGCGGAAAATCGAAATTTACAGTTTTGTTATAATTCTTGAAAAGCATAATTATTTTGTGTATATTGTATGGTGTGATTTTATGGGAAATTTTAAAAATGAGAACACGGAGGGATTGTTTTGCAACATGAGATAACCGAAAAGCATAATGTTTTTGAAGAAAACGGAGAGGTTATGTGTGCAGGCTGGGCAAGAACGCCTGTTTTTGAATATAACAGCGAACAGAGCAAAACAAGAGGAAAACACAGCGAAAGGGATTGCTATTTCATAAGCAACACAGAGGTATCGCTCTATCTTTCGGTTGAAAATTTAGGAATGGAATTTGCGGTAAAAATTGCGGTTGCCGACCTTAAAAGAGGCGGTGTGCTTTATGACTGCGTTGTAAAAAAATTCGTTTTCAGCAAGAACGAGCTTCCCGAATCGGGCAGTTCGGGAGAGCTTTTGTACACGGACAAAAGGCTTCAGCTGCAGTTGACAAACACACCGAACGGAAGATTCTTAAAATGTGATTTTATCGACTTTGGCGGCATAAAAAATCTTTACTTTAACATCAATCTCAAAAAGACGGCGGGCGAAAGTCTTAACGAAATTGCACCGTTTGAGAGGGACAGAAAATATTTTTATCTCAAACGCTTTGTTCCCAAATTTGTCGCAGGCGGAATTATCCGTGTTGGCGGTATGGAATATTCTTTAAACGAAACAACCACAAACGCTTACTTTGACTGGACACGCTTTTCAAAGCCGAGAAAGCATAATTATCAAAGATTAAGCTCCGACTGCTTTATTGACGGAAAACGCTTTTCCCTCTGCCTTGCAAGCAGAGTAGGCGACAACCGTTACGGCAACGAAAACTGCTTTTTCACTGACGGGCATCTTGAAAAGCTGTCACAGATAAATGTAAAAAGTACGGGCGGAAAGCTTGACAGACCGTGGTACTTTAAGGCGGGATATTCGGCAGTTGACATTACATTCAAGCCGTTCACCGTAAAAGGCGAAGCAATGGCGGCATATATGGACAAAACAACGGTAATTTTCGGCAGACTTTACGGAGAACTAAAACGAGTTGATATGGACAAACCCGTTGTGCTTGACAACTCACAAGCGCATATTGTACTGACGGAATTTTAAAATCGGATTGGTAAAAATAAACACGGCAATCATTTTAGATAATGAACAGCCGTGTTTTAATTTTAGCAAATAAAAAGTCGGAAAAACATTGTTTTGCATTAAGCAAACTGTCTTCCCGACCATAACTCTTAACTATTAACTTTTTACTTTTTAACTTTCCTACACTTCCCTGTTAGGGTCGGTGTTTTTCTGCTTAATTGGTGCTTTTGTTGCATCTTTGTCGGTAAATCTTGCAAAGATTGAAAGCGTTGTAAGAAAACAGATGAGAATGTACAAAAGCAATGCAATGAGTGATGCAAGGCTGAGTGCGTAGCTTACCATCAGGAGAATTGAAAGAACTCCGAGCAAGCAACAAATAATTGATGCAACATTCTTCATATTGCGTTCCTTATCGAGTGCGCAGAAGAAAAATCCTGCAATCGGAATGATGAAGAAAATCGGCATAAATAGTGAGTAATGGAACACTGCCTGTCCCTGAGCAGATGACACATTGCTTCCCCACACAGCCATAATATCGAGAACGGAATATGAATGAAGAACATTCTTGTCATAGTCGATGTACTGAAAATACGGCAATGCACAGAGAATAATCTGAACAAGGTACAGTATGCAGAGCGTGATTCTTAATTTTTTTCTTGTTTTATTTTCGGGTATTTTAAGCATTTTATTCCTCCGAGATTTCTCATAAATCGTCATTATATTACATTGTAACATAAAATATTCGGTTGCACAATAGAAATTTTAGTGTTACAATTAAAAAAGGTGTATACAAATTTCGGCAATCATACACCGTATATTACGCACACAAAGGAGATAATAAAATGGGATATATAAATGAATCCGTAATTTACAATATTTATCCGCTCGGCTTTTGCGGAGCACCAAAGGAAAACGATTTTAAGCAGGAATACAGACTTGACAAAATCTACGGCTGGATTGACCATATGAAGTCAATGTCGGTAAACGCACTCGTTTTCAACCCTGTTTTTGAAAGTTCAAAACACGGCTATGATACTATTGATTATAAAAAAATCGACTGTCGGCTCGGTGACAACGAATCTTTCAAAAAAATTTGCAAAACACTTCACGATAACGGCATCAGAATTATGCTTGACGGCGTTTTTAATCATGTGGGAAGAGATTTCTTTGCCTTTAAAGATGTTCAGCAGAACCGTGAAAATTCAAGATATGCGTCTTGGTTTGAAAATTTAAACTTTTGGAACAACAGTCCTTATAATGACGGTTTCAGCTATGAGGGCTGGGCAGGTTACTACGACCTTGTAAAGCTTAATCTCCACAATGACGAGGTAGTAAACTATCTTCTTGACTGTGCAAGATTTTGGATTGATGAGTTTGATATTGACGGACTTCGCCTTGATGCGGCTGACTGCATTGACATTGAATTTTTCAAGAAATTAAAAAATGTTTGCAAAGAGAAAAAGTCCGATTTCTGGCTCTACGGTGAGATTACCCACGGTGATTACAATCATTGGGCAAATCCCGATGTGCTTGACTCGGTTACAAACTACGAATGCTACAAAGGCATTTATTCAAGCCATAATGACCACAACTACTTTGAAATTGCACATTCTCTTAACAGACAGTTTGCTAACGGCGGTATTTACAGAAATATCTACACATATAATTTCGTTGACAACCACGATGTAAACCGTGTTGCAAGTATGCTCAAAGACAAAAATCATCTCAACAATGTTTACACAATGATGTACACAATGCCCGGTGTGCCGTCAATTTACTACGGAAGTGAGTTCGGCATTGAGGGTATGAGAACCGCCCACAGCGACTATGAACTCCGCCCCTGTCTTGACCTTGATTCAATTCCGAATCCAAACTATGAACTTCTTGAACACATCAAAAAACTCGGTGTTGTAAGACTTGCACTTGAGGCACTTAAATACGGTGACTTTGAAAATGTAAACATTCAGAACGAAAAGCTTGTTTACAAGAGAAAAACCGACAATCAGACTGTTTTTGTTGCATTTAACCTTACAGACCATATCGACAGAATCGGTTTTGACACAGGCTGCAACGCAAAGCTTACAGATGTTCTCAACGGCAACGAAGTTATTGATGTAAACGGTTACTATGAAATTGAAATGCAGCCGTATCAGTCGAGGATTCTTGTTGTGAACGACGGCAGTTTCAAGGTTGATTTCAATACCGACAACACAGAAAGTAAGGCGGTTGAAGCTCCTGCAAATGAAGAAACTTCAGTTAAAGCTGTTAAAACAGAAAATTGCTGTAAAAGCAATTCGGACAATGCCGAAAATACGGCAAAAGAAATCAAGCCGGGTATTTACTTACATTTCAAGGGCGGCGAATATGAAGTTATCAACTTTGCAACCCACAGCGAAACGGGTGAAAAACTTGTAATTTACAGAAATCTCCACAACACAAGTGAAGTGTGGGCAAGACCTGTCGAAATGTTTGACGAAAAAGTTGATGTTGACGGCAGAAAAACAGACAGATTTACTTTTATAGGTTGACAATAAGCGTAAACAAATGATTAAAAAGACCGAATATATTTTTTATTTCGGTCTTTTTTTGTGTAAAAATACTGCTTTTTAATCAACGATGACAAGATTTGACTATATTTTTGCAAATAGTGTGTTGAATAAATCACATAATATGATAAAATAGACATATAGACATATGTTGTGTTATGACTGAATTTTTGTTTTTTGAGAGGAACTTAGGGGGATTAAATATTATGTTGAGGGATTTAAAGCCAACTGATAATGTAGGTGGTTTCGATGTCAGACCCGGCAACTTCCTTTTAAACGGTGCAACAACCGTTTCCGGCGGTGTAAACTTTACTATTCATTCGGTTTATGCCGTTGAGTGTACATTGCTTTTATTCAAACCTTATGCAAAAATTCCGTATGCAAGGCTCAGATTTCCGGATTCTTACAAAATCGGCAACACCTACTCAATGCTTGTATTTGGTCTTGACGAGGTGGATTTTGAGTATGCCTACTCTTTTGACGGTCCGTATGAACCCGAAAAAGGCATAATTTTTGACAAAAAGAAATACATTCTTGACCCATACGCAAAGGCTGTAATCGGTCAGAGCGGCTGGGGTAAAAAGCAGGAGCATGAGGGTGTGTACAAGGCAAGAGTTGTAAACAGCGACTATGACTGGGGCAACTGCACTCAGCCGAAGCTTCCGTTTGAAGAGCTCATTATTTATGAATTGCATGTAAGAGGCTTTACTCAGGACGGCTCCTCAGGCGTTAAAAACAAAGGCACATTCGCAGGTATCCGTGAAAAAATCCCCTATCTTAAAGGACTGGGCATCAATGCCGTTGAAATGATGCCTATTTTTGAGTTTGACGAAATGGGTTCATACCGTAATTATGACGGCCGTCAGCTCTACGATTACTGGGGCTATAACACCGTATGCTTCTTTGCTCCTAACACAAGCTATGAGAGCGACCACGAGCATCATCACGAAGGCAGAGAGCTTAAACAGCTTGTTCGTGAGCTTCACGAAAACGGAATTGAAGTTATCCTTGATGTTGTGTTCAACCACACGGCAGAGGGCAATGAAATGGGACCGTATTTCTCGTTCAAGGGCATTGACAACAACATTTACTATATGCTCACTCCGGACGGAAAGTATTACAATTTCAGCGGTTGCGGCAATGTTCTCAACTGCAATCAGCCGATTGTGCAGCAGTTTATACTTGACTGTCTGCGTTATTGGGTAACAGAATACCGCATTGACGGTTTCCGTTTTGACCTTGCGTCGATTTTGGGAAGAAACGAGGACGGTACTCCTATGGATAAGCCTCCGCTTCTCAAGAGCCTTGCGTTTGATCCGATTCTCGGCGGAGTAAAGCTTATTGCAGAGGCATGGGACGCAGGCGGACTTTATCAGGTCGGCTGTTTTCCGTCATGGAACAGATGGGCTGAATGGAACGGAAGATACCGTGATGACCTCAGAAAATTTCTTAAAGGCGACAGCCATCTTGCATGGGATGCGGCTCAGAGAATTACAGGCTCAAGAGATTTGTATGACCCTACCTACAGAGGCTACAATGCGTCGGTAAACTTTCTTACCTGTCATGACGGATTTACGCTTTACGATATGTATTCATACAACGAAAAGCACAATCTCGAAAACGGCTGGAACAATACTGACGGCGCTAATGACAACAACAGCTGGAACTGCGGTGCCGAGGGTGATACAAACGATTACAATATCAACAAACTGCGTATCAAAATGGTAAAAAATGCTTTTGCAACGCTTATGTGCAGTCAGGGACCTGCTCTTTTCCTTGCAGGTGATGAATTTTGCAACACTCAGTTCGGCAACAACAATGCTTACTGTCAGGACAACATTATCTCATGGCTTGACTGGACAAGAAAAGAAAAGCATAAGGATGTATTTGAATTTTTTAAATATATGATTGCTTTCAGAAAGAGATTCCATATTATTACAGACAGCAGAGGCAAGGCAACATGCAGTTATCCGCCTGTCAGCATCCATTCAAATGTTGCGTGGAGTGCCAAGTATTATGATGATACAAGAATGATTGGCATTATGTATGCCGGTGCAAGTCTTAAACAACAGGGACTTGACGAGTTTGTTTACTTTGGCGTCAATGCTTATTGGGATTATGTAAATGTTGAGCTTCCCGACCTTCCCGAAGGATACCACTGGAAGCTTTATGTAAACACAGGCAACGAGCCGCAGGATGTAATCCTTGAAGACAGAAATGTTATTCTCTATGACAGACGAATTAATATGGCAGGCAGAAGTGTCATTGTTGCTGTCGGAGAAAGATATTAATTATAAGGACAATTTCTTTGTTTAAGAAAACCGCCCCTACACGAAAATGTGTGGGGGCTTCATGTTTTTATATATAATTTCTAAATTCTTTAATAATTGGAAAACAAAAAACAATTTTAGGAGTAAAAACAGGAATCGTTCATGCGAGCGACTCCTGTTTTTTTGTATGAAAATATTGAGAAAGAGTTGGTTTAGCTTTACGGTCTGTTGCCAAAGCCTCCGCCCATATTGCCGTTGGGGGCTTGACCTCCGCCGTTCGGACCGCCTTGTCCGCCACCGTTGGGAGCTCCGCCCTGGGTGGATTCACCGTAGATAATATCGGACATTTCAATTGTTGTACTGCTGTCACCTGTTGTAAGTGTGTAGGTTGAACCTTTTTTGACATCGGGTGTACTTACAACAACGGAATTATATTCTCGTGTCGGAGTGAATGAAACAAGCACATTGCCGTCGCTGTCTTTGAGGACAACTTCACCGCTTGTAGTGGTTGCTGTATTTGAAAGGATTGAACCCTGTGTTGAAGATGAACCAAAGTTCTGAGCCATTCCGCTCATACCGACCGCAACGATTGTACCGCCCGTAATCTGTGCGTCACCGTTATAATCGAGAGCGCCGTTGCCGTTGTCCGAAGGACCTGTTACAAAGATTTCACCGCCCGATACACAGAGCGAGCCGTTGGAATCAAGACCGTCACCCTTTGCATCAACTGTAATCTTTCCGCCCGAAATTGTGATTTTGGCATCGCTGTCGGCTGAAAAATTATCCTGTGGCATTCCGCCGCCGTAACCGCTTGAATCATTACCGCCTGCGGCATTAAATCCGTCATCGCTTGACACAACAGAGATTGTACCGCCGCTTACCGTAATTTCAAGCCCCTCAATACCCTCGTAGCTTTCAGTTACATTGATTATACTGCCCGAAATTTTAAGACTGCTGTCGGCATGAATACCATCATCACCCGTTGCAATTGTAAGATTGCCGTTTGAAATGCTGATATCAGCATTTGAATGAACAGCGTCATCTGCACAGTCAAGGCTGAGTGTACCGCCCGAAATTGTGAGATTTCCGCCTGCCTTAATACCCTTTGCGCTTGCGGTATCGCTGTCTGTGCTTGATGAAGCATCTTCCATTCTGCCGAATTCTTCCTGTTTTTTCTCGGCATTTGATGCACCGCCGCCCGACTTTATTGTTGCGTTGCAATCGAGAATTGTCAGGTATGCCGACGCATCCATTCCGTCTCCGTCACTTGTGATTTTGAAGGTGCCGCCTGCAATATATATGAATCCAAGTGAGGTATCATCGGCATTTTCGCTGTGAATACCGTCCTTGTCGGAATTAAGCGTAAATGTACCCGATGCGATCCTCACGCTGTCCTTGCCGTCAAGAGCGTGTGAACTTGATGTAATCGAATATGTACCGCTTGTGATTTTTAAATCATCCTTTGACACAATGCCGTGTCCGCAGTTTGTTGTGATTTCAAGACTGCCGTTGCCGTTGAGAGTAATATCATCTTTTGAGAAAATTACCGCATCAACATTGTTGTCGCCGTCTGCCGTGAATTTCTTATTGTTTGTAAGAACATTTTTACTGCTTTCGGCAAGAGTGATAAACAGCTTGTCGGTCTGCTTTACATAAATCGGTGCGCCTGTGTTTGAATTGATTGTCACTCCGTCAAGGATAAGTCTGATTTTTTCGCTTTTGTCACCGTCAATAATAATCTGACCGTCAGAGAGCGTACCCGAAACAATGTATGTTCCCTCCTCGCTTACGGTTATCGTGTTGCCGTCAATCTTAACGCTTTTAAGACTGCTTGTGCTTGCATTGTCTGAAAGTGTAATCGTTTCGCATTCCGATTCGTCATATCCGATTTCCTTGTCCCTTGCCGTGAACATTTCATCATCGGTTGATGAATCGTCTGCATTTGATGAAGTTGAACTTGATGATATTTTTACTGTTGCCTCATCGGCTGTCTGTGTGCCGGAATTTGAACAACCTGCAAAAGTTGCAGTTACAAATGCCGAAAGCAATACAGCCGAGATGATTTTTTTACAGCTCATTAACAGTCACCTCCTGTGCCGAGAGCATAATTTCAAGGTTGCCGTTTCTGCATCTTAACGCATCAATAAACTCCTTTTCAAGGCTCGGATTTCTGAGTGTGACATGATAAGTCAGCTTGAACATACTGCCCATATTGGTGGTTTTTGCAGAAAGCATCTTGTAGTTTGTTGTGTATTTTTTAAGAAGATCGTCAAACATATTTGTGTAGTCGAGATCCTCGGGAATTGTGATTCTCAGCGACCTTTCACGGTCGGCAGATTTTGATGAACCGATATTTGTAAGATTACAGATTAGGAACGCAGCTCCTAAAATAAGGGCGAAAACTACTGCAAATCCGAGATATCCCATACCGGCAACAAGACCTGTACCCATTGCCATAAAGATTGAACAGATTTCCTTTGCACTTCCGGGTACCGAACGAAAACGAACAAGGCTGAATGCGCCTGCAACGGCTACACCGGCTCCGATATTGCCGTTAACCATCATAATTACAACGCAGACAATTGACGGCAGAAGTGCAAGAGTTGTCACAAAGCTTTTTGTGCATTGGTTCTTGTAGGAATAGACGAACGCAAGAAAAATTCCGATTGCAAGTGAAACTCCCACGCATAATAGAAACATCGGAACAGAAATTACGCTCTGCGTTGTCGAATCAAATACACCTGAAAATAAATTATTAAGCATAGTGCTTTTCCTCCTTGAGTGATCTTTCAAAAATGGTTTTGTAGGCTGTGCCGTACTTTGAAAAAGATGTTTTGTAGATGTGATTTTCGCTTAAAAACATTGTCAGCCACATTGGAATTGCCGCCGCAGTTTTGACCTCAAGCAGAACTTGATTTTTCTTCAAAATCGGTTCGCCGTAAACTCCTTTGCAAAGTGAAAGGTCGTAATCTCTCCACAAAATGTTGCGGTCAAAGGTCATTCTGAAATCGCTGTCTGTTTTTGAAAAGAATGCCTCTCGCTCATATGAGAGATAAACCATAGGTTTCGGATTGTTGTAGAAGTCGAGAAAATAATCAATTTCACGGGTAATCTGCGTATCCTCAACAGGTTTTCTTTCACAGAGAAATTTCATTGCATCCTGTTCGCTCATCGCAATTCTGCGTTTATAAACAACCGACTTGTACTTCTTTTTAAGTTCTGCAAATACGGTTGAATCTTTTTTCGGAGTGCCGTAACTGCGAAGTCTGAGTTTTTCTTTGTAAACAGGCTTTTCAATTGAATGTCTGATGAGAAGATAATCGGGTGTGTCAAAATAGAGATTGCATATTGTGCTTTTTCCGAATTCATCTCCCTGCATATATTTTTTTATAAGCTCCTTGAGCTGAATGTACTGCTGTGTTGTCAGCATAAATTTAAGTTCGTAACGCTTGAATATATTTTTAACGCCCATTGTAAGACCTCCCTGTCTTTACCTTTTCTTTACTGTGGCTATATAATAATTTACAAACTTTAAATGAAATTTAAAAAAAGCAGAAATCCCGAATTTTTTTCAGAATTTCTGCTTTAAATAATAATATGGAGTTTTATTTCTGTTGTGCAATTATCTTTCTCTAAGCAACACGCTTAAATCCGTTTTTTCAGAGCGTTTTACTGCCCAAATGCTGACGATTGCAAGTACAATCAAATAAATCACAAGGAACAGCAGTACATAAACAGCCGAAACATTCACGGTCATTTCCATAATTGTATTGCCCACAAGATTCACAAGATACGGATTTATAACTAATATATCGAGCAATACAGTCAAAATTGTACCGACTGCAATTGATATTATTCCAATAAGGAAATATTCTGCAAATATTATATAGAAAAGTTGGTTAGACTTGTAACCGAGTGAGCGGTACAAAGCAAGTTCTTCGGTTCGTCTGCTTATGTTGCTCTTGACGAACATATATTGTCCAGCAATTACGAACAATGCAAAGAATAAAATTGAACCTATAATGATTATGAGTGCGATATTGTATGACTGAGAATCAAAGTTCAAATCCATTGTATACGGTTCGCAATATGAGGAAACCTCTGATTGTACGCTTTCAAGATTTTTGGCATCGTCAACGAGAATTTTATAAGCCTTATCGGAAGTTATTGAAGCCATACCTTTGGCATTTGCAATAACTTCATTATTGAACTTAATCAGACTGTTGCGTGGAATAAGGATTTGATTGCCTGTAAAAATTGGGTCAGATGTGTTATACACTCCGACAATTTTAAGCTTATGTTCCTTGCCCGATTCATCGGCAAAGACAAGATTTTTGCCGACAAGCGTTTTGCCGTCAATTTTATTGATTCGTTGACTTTCGCTGTTAAAATCCTTTAACACTTCGGGAACAACTGCAACATTCTCTTCATTCTCTTTGAAAGCTCTTCCGCTTGTTATTTTAAGGTTATACCCCTCGTGAACATAACTTAGTGTGTAAGCTGAAAACAGCACTCCTGAAGTTTCCGACACATCAAGTTCGGCAGGCACGTTATAAACACTCGTTATGTGTTCAATGCTTTTTATGCTTAAAATTGTATCGTCAATTTCATTTTGAGGAGTATTTTCGTTTATCTCAAAATTCAACTCTCTGTTGAGAATATGATTATTTATGTTTTGGTCAATATTATTTTTCAGCGGTATAACCGCTCCTGCTGATACAAGAACGAGAACGGTTGCAATCACCATAAAGCAACAAAAAAATACTGTTGCACCTTTTCGTGAAAGAATTGAGGCTTTTACAAGCATCCCTAATTTTTTATTTTTCATTTTACTGTTCCTCTAAAACGCCGTCTTTCATAACGCAAATTCTGTCTGCAAAATCGGTTACGGCATCGTTATGGCTGACAACAAGAACACCCTTGCCAAACTCTGTAAGTTTTTTCAACTCTTCAAAAATCATAAGTTCGTTTTTGCTGTCAAGGTTGCCTGTAGGTTCATCGGCAAGGATAAAGTCGGGATTATTGGCAAGCGCTCTTGCAATGGCTGTTCTCTGCTGTTCACCGCCTGAAAGTTCCCTCGGATAGTGGTCAATGCGGTGTGTAAGACCGACTTTTTGCACAAGCAATTCGGCAGTTTCCTTCATTTCTGCCCTGTTTTTGAAATGGTCATTTATGAGCATTGGAACCATTATATTTTCAAAAACTTTCAGATGCGGATTGAGATGAAATGCCTGAAAGACAAATCCGAGTGAATTCATTCTTGTGTCGGCAAGTTCGTTTTTGCCGAGTGATGACACATCTTTGCCGTTAATCAAAATCTGACCTGAGGTACAGTTGTCAAGCAATCCTGCCATTTGGAGCAGAGTGCTTTTTCCGCTGCCCGACTGTCCCATAACAGCCACAAATTCGCCCTCTGACAATGCAAACGATACATTATCCACGGCGGTTACTTTGTTATTGTATATTTTAGAAACATTTTTTAATTCTATTGATTTCATTATTTCACCCTCAAAAATTATTCGTTCATTGCATCTTTCGGCTGAATTTTATTCAGTTTGTGCAAGGCTATAAGCTGACATATCAGCGGAACTATCGTTACTATTAAAAATGCAATTGCAAGCAAGATTCCGAAAGTTCCCCAGTTGATAATATATAGGCGGTCAATGTAATTTCTGTTAGAGAAGAAAAGATTTGACACAACCGTAATCACCACGGAAATAATTGTACCAACCGCAAAACCTGTAAAAGTAACCCTGAGTTGTTCGCAGTAAAGACAGGCAAATATCTGACTGTTTTTATAGCCGATTGCCTTGAGAAGTCCTATATCGGATTTGCGAAGTGAAAGTGCATTTGTTGTTGACTGGATAATAGTAATTACCGATAACAGAAAGGTTGCAATAATCAAAAAAACGCTTGCAAATCTGAATATATTTGATGCGTTAATTATACTGCTCTGTATTCCGAGTTCGGGGTCATTGGCACAACACACATTCATATCGGTAAGTGCATTGTACACAGATTCTATATTTTCATAATCGTCAACCAGCACATAATGGGTTCGCAACGATAAATCGCTCCACCACTTGCCCACTTCGGTTGAATCATCTTTTTTATATCCGCCTTTAGTAAGTGCATCATCTAAAATCTTTTTTGCTGTTTCACCCGAAATGAATACCGAATCATAGTTGCCGTATTCGGTAGGTGAAAGATAATATGTACCTACTACTTTTAATTTATATTCTATTGAGGGAAGTTCCAAATCTTCATTTACTGCCTCGTCATCAATTCTATAAGTATAATCTTGAAATAACATATCTCTGCTTGCCTTCACTGTTATAGTTTTTCCTATCAGGCTCTCGCCATCAATATAATCAAGATTTTGATCTTCATCTCCAACATCAAACGGATAAAAATCACTTGGAACGATACAACTAAAATCAGGAGAATCATCAAGCGTTTTACCTGCAATGACGCTTCGCTTCTCATCTCCTAATAAAGACCAAACATCTAAACAATTATATTCATTATTTTCCAGACTGTTTTGCAATTCTTGGCTGGAAGTTTTTACAATATCAAATAAATTTTCTCGTATTCCCTCAAGTGGAAAAATATCTACTACATGTTCCGTGTTTTTTATACTCTCTATAACATTTTCATCAAGTGCACTTAACCAAGGGTCAACTTCAAGTGTTCTTGCACGAAAATCTTCTTTATATTCATCAACCGCTTTTGTTACAACAATTGAAAAAGCTGAAATTAAAGTCAAAGAAATGACAAGCAAAGCAGAAATAATTTTTATTCCCTTTTCATTTTTATTTACCTTAGCATTTGCTTTCGCAAGAAAATTTACATTCGTTAATTTCATTATTTTACTCTCAAAAATTATTCGTTCATTGCATCTTTCGGCTGAATTTTATTCAGCTTGCGTAATGCTATGAGCTGACATATCAGCGGAACTATTGTTACTATCAAAAACGAAATTGCAAGCAAAATTCCGAAATTTCCCCAATTGATAATGTACAGACGGTCGATAAAATTTCTGTTTGCAAAGAAAAGATTTGAAACAGCCGTAACTATAATCGAAATAATTGTTCCAACCGCAAATCCGGTAAATGTAACTCTAAGCTGTTCGCAGTAAAGGCAGGCAAATATCTGACTGTTTTTATAACCTATCGCTTTGAGCAAGCCTATATCGGATTTACGAAGTGAAAGTGCGTTTGCTGTTGATTGTATAATCATAATCACAGAAAGCAACACTGTTGAAATAATAAGAAATACGCTTGCAAATCTGAATATATTTGATGCGTTAATTATACTGCTCTGTATTCCGAGTTCGGAGTCATCGGCACAGCATACATTCATATCGGTGAGTGCGTTATATACCGATTCAATATTTTCAAAATCATCAACAACAACATAGTGAGTCCTCAGCGATAAATCACTCCACCACTTGCCGACAGTGGTTTCGTTATCTTTTGAATATCCGCCTTTTGTAAGTGCGTCATCTAATATTTTCGTAGCTGTTTCCTCTGAAATATAAATCGAATCATAATAGCCTGTTTCGGTCGGTGACAGATAATAAGTACCCACTACCTTTAATTTATATTCAATTGCAGGCAATTCAAGTGAACCGCTTTCTGATGAACCATCAATATTATAAGGTTGAATTAGCATATTATTAATTGCTTTTACGGTTATCGTTTTTCCTATAAGACTTTCCCCGTCAATATAATCAGGCTTTTTATTTTCATCCTCAACCTCAAAAGGATAAAAATCACTCGGAACAATACAGCTTAAAACAGGGGATTCATCAAGAGTTTTTCCTGCAATAACACTTCGTTTTTCATTTTTAAACAATGACCAAATATTTAAATAATTATTTTTCTCTTGATCAATCATTTTTTGTAAGTTCTCATCTGAGGACTGAACAATATTAAAAGCTTCATTTCTGATTCCTTCAAGAGGAAAAATATCAACTACATGTTCCGTGTTTTTTATACTCTCTATAACATTTTCATCAAGTGCACTTAACCAAGGGTCAACCTCAAGTGTTCTTGCACGATAATCCTCTTTATACTCATTTACAGCTTTTGTGACGGTAATTGAAAATGCCGAAATCAAGGTTATTGATATTACAAGCAATGCGGAAACAATTTTTATTCCCTTTTCATTTTTATTTATCTTGGCATTTGCTTTTGCAAGAAAATTCACATTCGTTAATTTCATCGCTAAACTCCTGTTATGTATATTATCCGTACATATAATTATAATTGAATTTATATGTAATTCAACATTTATACTGTATTTATTACACTTTTATTACATTTAGCGAAAGTTATCCGTTTTATCCGATTCATAATATAGCTATATTATATTTAAAGATTATTCATTCAGAGCATCTTTAGGCTGTATTTTTGCCAATTTGTGTAACGCAACAAACTGACTTAACAACGGTATAAACATAACAACCGCAAATGCTATAGCAGTAAAAATAAAATAATCACTCCAAGCAATAATATAAATTCGATTTGCATAACTTCCGTGATAATTAACAAAATTGATTACTGCTACAATTATTGCAGAAACAGCCGTTCCTACTATAAATCCTCGAAATAAAATAATTAACTGTTCAAGTGTTGCACAACTTAGAATCTGTCTGTCTTTATAACCAACAGCCTTCATCATACCTATTTCTGACTTTTTATCTTCAATTGCATTTTTTGATGACTGTAATATGATAATTAACGCAATAATAAATGCAGACGCAGTTATTATGTAGCTTAGAATACTAAAAACCGTTGCAATAACAGGTGTACTTTGGTTTATACCCAACTCAGTTCCTTCAACAACAGACACATTCATATCCGTTAATTTGTTATAAACATAACTTAGATTATCAAAATCATCAACTGTAATATGTATATTATGAAATTCAGGTTTATTTAAAAAGTCTGTCAAATCATTGTAACTGTCGCCCGATTTTTCAACAGCTGTTTTCAACAACTTTTTTCCTGTATTTTCTGACACATATATTAAACTCGGGTCGCCATCAGCTGTAACGGACGCATAATATACACCCACGATTTTTAATTTGACTTCAAAGGACGGTATTGTGACACGCTTTGAATCATTTCCGTCAAAATAATCAATATTAAATCCTTCACTACCCTCATTCAATACTAATGTTTTTCCGATAAGACTTTCTCCGTCAATATAATCTAATCCGCTTGTATCGTAAACATCTTCATCAAACGGATAAAACAAGTGAGGGATAATACAACTGAATTCAGGTGTTTCGTCAAGATTTTCACCTGCTATTACCTGTCTTTTTTCATTACCGATGAGCGACCACATACTTAATAATGTATCTTTTTCGTCAATTGATTTTTGAATTTCACCGTATGTACCGCTGTCGTCATAAATGTTATCTATATTAAAGAATTGAACTCTTAATTCGTCCTCTATATCAACGGACTCAACATGATTTATATTTTTAATATCATTTAAAGTTTTATTGTCAAAAACTCTGTTATATGGGTATGCCTCGATGGTTCTTGCTCTGAAATCGTATTTATAATCGTTTATCTGTTTTGAGAGTGTGAAAGACAGAACGGATAACACACTCAAAGAAATACACAAAATTGCTGCAATTACAGTAGCAGAAGTGCTATGTTTATTTCCTTTGAGATTTGCTTTTACAAGAAAATTTACATTTGTTAATTTCATTGCTAAACTCCTACAATTTATATGTATTATATTCTGTATTATAAGCTATGCTTAATCACATCTCAATATTTGAATATAATTTATTACACTTTTATTACATTTTACGGCATAAATTTGTTGCAAATCTGTAGGGGCGTTCATTGGACGCCCGCAAGTAATAGCACAATCATTTTTATTCTTTCAAAGAATTTTGATACAAAAAAGAACACAAAGTACCGATTAAATACTTTGTGTTCTCTGATTTTGATATTAAATTAAAATACAACCGTTATTTCTAATGAATTGCCGTCGGGGCTTTTGGCGTGGATTTTGGCTTTATGGGCGGTGGCTACGGCTTTGGCTATTGAAAGACCTATGCCGCTGCCGCCTGTTTCGCTGTTTCGGGAAGAATCGGAACGGTAAAATCTTTCAAAGAGGATATCGTGATTACCCTTTTCGAGTGCTGTGGTTGAGTTTTTGACGGTCAGCTTTTTGTGTCCCGACTCCTCAACAAGCGACACGGAGATATTTCCGTTTTCTGTGCTGTACTTCACCGCATTGTCAACGAGAACGGATACAAGCTCTCTGATTGTCATTTCGTTTCCTTTCAGCAAAATTCCGTTCTCCACATTTATATCAAGCGTTTTACCGCTGTTCCTTGCTACTGCCGAAAAACTGTCTGCTGTTTCAAGGACTGCGTCCGAAAGTGAAAATTCGGTCATTTCAAGCTTGCCCTGATTTTCGTCCATTCGGGCAAGAAAAACAAGTTTTTGCGTTAATGAAGAAAGTCTTTTAATCTGATTGCGGATACTCTGCGTCCACTCGCTTTCCGCTCCCGTCATTTCGAGAACTTCCGTGTTTGCCTCAATAATCGTGAGCGGTGTTTTTATTTCGTGACTTGCATCCGTGATGAACCGTTTTTGCTTTTCATAGCTTTCAGCAAACGGCTTAACTGCAATTTTCGAGAAAATCAACACAAGTGCGAACACAACGAGTATGCCTGCAACGCTTATCAGTATGCTGATAAGTAGGAATGACCAAAATGATGAAAGCTCCCTTGAACAGTCGAGAAATATATACAGCGTGCCGTCGGAATTTTCAACAGCTTTGTATCGGTAGTTTCCGTAAAAACCTCTGTCGGAATTTTTGGCATAAAGATCTGCTGCATATTTGGAGGCCTCCGATGTGGTTATGGCGGCTATTTTGCCCGTATCAACTGTTGTAACATTTCCGCTTTCGCCTATTGTTACCGTAAAATATCTGGTTTCAAACGGTGCTTCGGGCGACATTTTACCTCCACCCCTCATACCGTCATCTTTGGGCGGTTGGTCATTTTTCGGAAAAGTTCCGTTATTGCCTGCAATCAGCGAAAGTCGGCTGTCGGCTTTGTTGACAACATCAATATAGCTGAATGTATTGATAAATCCTACTGTCAGCACAAGCACACCTATAAGTGAGCACATTGCAATTGCAATGAATTTTCTTCTCAGAGATTTAATCATTTTCTGCCTCCAGAGAATAACCCATATTTCTTGCCGCCTTTATCTTAACATTTGCTCCGACTGTGGCAAGCTTTTTTCGGAGATATGATATGTAAACCCACACAACATTCTGCTCCGTGTCGGAATCGAATCCCCAAATTTTCTCCATAAATCTGTCGGGCGAAATAATCTGCCTTGGATTTGACATAAACATTTCAAGCATCTGATATTCTTTGTTGGCAAGTCTTATACTCGCCTTGTCGGTTGAAAGTTCACAAGTTGAGCGGTTCAAAGTCATATTGCCGAATGTGAGGTTTGGCAACTCGGTTTCGGTTTTTCTGCGTGTAACGGCTCTGATTCGTGCAATAAGCTCTTTTGCAACAAACGGCTTTGTGACATAATCGTCTGCACCGCTGTCGAGTCCGAGTACTTTATCATCAATTTCACTCTTTGCCGTCAGCATAACAACAGGCAGGTCAAGTCCATCGTGACGGATTTCTTTTAACACGGAAATTCCGTCAAGCAACGGCATCATTATGTCGAGAATTGCGCAATCATAGTCACCGCCGAGAAGATAATCAAGCGCATCTTTTCCGTTGTAAACAGCGTCAACCGAATATCCGTTGTGTTTTAAAATTGCCGTAAGAGCCTTTGAAAGCTCTTTTTCATCCTCTGCAAGTAAAAGTCGCATATAATAACCTCACGAAATTTTTCTCATTTTCTTAATTCTATATTCAAAACCTTAAACAAGGCTTAATATTTCAATAAAAGTATACAAATCTTTTCGGTAGCTGTCAAATTGTATGAGTAAAAGGTCTTTTCCTTGAAATATCGGTCAAAAGTATGTATAATTAAAGATAGTATTTTTAAGGAGAATATTTATGCAAAGAGAAAATTTTAAGTCAAGAACAGGTTTTCTCCTTGTAAGTGCAGGCTGTGCGATTGGCATAGGCAATGTTTGGCGCTTTCCGTATGTTACGGGCGAAAACGGCGGCGGATTGTTCGTGCTTTTTTATCTTGCATTTCTTGTACTTATGGGAATTCCCGTTCTGACAATGGAGCTTGCAGTCGGCAGAGCAAGCAGAAAAAGTGCCGTATTAAGCTATAAAACACTTGAAAAGCCGAAGAGCAAATGGCACATTCACGGTTGGCTGTGTATGATAGGCTGTTACCTTTTAATGATGTTTTACACGCCTGTTTCGGCTTGGATGTTAGATTACTTCTATAAATTTGCAACGGGAACATTTAAAAGCGGAATG